>Ga0073906_1000469_pt1 | contig 72672 bp, 44 predicted proteins | sample Inofromicrocosms_FD_65485 | JGI IMG/M metagenome (GOLD analysis project Ga0073906, IMG submission 65485) | Mouse cecum microbial communities from Vienna, Austria - Inoculum for glucosamine and mucus D2O microcosms | ecosystem: Host-associated > Mammals > Digestive system > Large intestine >...
TGTAGCTAGAATTGTTCCATTAACATTTGTAATTTCTCTTGAATTTGCCATTGTTTCAAGTCTTCTTGCTTCACTATCCATAAAGTCTGAATCTGTGTTGTAATTTTCGTATTCTTTTAAGTTATGCCATTCTGTTTTATCTTCATTATTCTTTGTTTGATATAATGTTGATTTAAAGTCTTGACCATTATAGATTGCAGAAGTTTTTCCATAAATATCATTATCGTAGTTAGCTACTAAGATATTAGCATTTCCTTCACCTTCAGCGAATTTACTTCCGTCTGATTTTAATGCTACTGGATCTCCTGTAACACCAAATGTGTCATTTAATTTTGATTTATCATTTCCATATATAAATCTTACAACATAGTTACCTACTGGTACTCCTGTAAATTCATATGATCCAACTCCATTTCTTTCGCCTTCACCTGGTGTTCTTGCTGTTTCAGTAGTACTATCAAATCCTGTTAATTCTTCAAATGTTCTACCACCTAAACAAGCTAAGTTTTGATTTGTTGGCCATACAAAGTCATACTCAGTATAACCTGCTTCTGAAGGAACTTTTATTTTTTCAACAAGTTCTGTTGTTAATCCACCTATTAAGGCTTCTTCTCCCTCATCATAAATACCATTTCCTGTTGCCGTATTATCTTCATTCTCTTCAGATTTATCTTCCCAAGCATATCCTCTTACTGTTCTTATAGCATTTTCTGTATCAAGTTTTAATTCTAAGATTGGTGCTGGGTCTGTATCATCTTCATAGTAAGCTTTTTCATTATATTGTTCTACATTTATATTTCCTGGTGCAGAATCTGTATCGATTTTACCTGCAATACTTCCATCTTTATTAAATGTAGAGTAATTTGTTATTTCTACAATGTTTGATTTATTTGCAAGTTCTATTGTGTTATTAATTCCATCAACTGATGTAGGTTGTACTTTAAAGTATACAAATATGTCTGCTTTTTCACCACTAGCAAGTTTCATACCTTTTAATGCATCTGTTGTCATCTTATTATATGTGATTCCATCAGAACCTCTGATTCCTTTTTCAGTTACATTCCATGTAACTTCTGCACCTGTGCTATCAATGTATGAACTTCTTGCAACTGTTTCTAAATCGCTTGAATCTGTTTCTTTACCATCAATTGTTTGAACATATTTTTTAACTTCAGTAGTTATTGGTGCTCCAAATGAACTATCAAAGTAATCTGCAATTTCGTTTATTGTAGCACTATAAGTTGGTGATTCATTATAAACACTAATCTTATATTTTAAATAAACTTCTAAGTTACTTGCATCTAATGTTTGACCTATTGATTTATAGAAAGTATCCATATAATCATAAACTTCACTTGCTTTATACATCTCAGCTCTGTAATAGTAATCTGTTTTATAGAATCCTAATTGATATTGAATATTATTATTTCCGTCTGTTCCATTTATATAAGATTCTCTACTTAAAACATCTTTTCCTACATCTGCTAATTTGTTAAATTTATATGTTAATAATCTTTCATTTACAGTAACTTTAGCTTCTACTAAATCTTTTACTGCATCCATATCAGCAAGTTCTCTAGTAACTAATCCTAAGTTAATGTGTAATGTGTATGGATATGTTGCTGAATATACATATCTATATGCAGGTCCTAATTCTGATGGTACTATATCAAAATCTTCTAAATGCATTTTCTTATCAAATGGATATGTTAATCCAACTGCTGAAGTTCTGGCCTCAGCTTTGTAAAGATCTATTACTCTACCATCTTTTCTGTTTATTGTTATTACTTTAGATGTTGTTCTATTTTCATTTTCACCTGATGATTTTTCATATAAAATTGTTGCTTCTCCGTTTGCTCCCACTGCTGTACCAACTGTATTTCCTGAACCATCAATTGGTGAATTTCCTTTTATTTCTGTTAATCTTGCATTTACTTCATCTCTATTTACATCAACTGCCATTGAGTCATTTAAGTATTTTGCTCTACCACTAGTACCAGTGTTACTTCCAGCTCTAAAGTCTTCTGCACTACCTGTTACTAAAGGTTTAGTTGGTTCATATGTTTGACCATCATACATAAATCTTACATCATAACTTCCTGTTTTTGGAACTGGAACTCTTGGTGCTTCCCATTTACCACCGTTTGCAGTAATAATTGGTTGTTGAATTTCATTTTTACTTCTATCTGAATAGATTGTAGCAAGTTCTCCTGTTTCTGTATTATAGATGTAAACTTCAACTCCATCTACTCCAATTTCACCTTGATCTAACTTACCATTAGGTGTTGAACCTTCCATGTTTTTATCGTTAGTTAAAGGTCTGTCATTCCATACTGTTCCTGCCATTTTGAATGTTAAATCTATTATAACTAATGGTTCATATCTATTTGTAACTGTAATTTCAATTGTTTCATCTTCTGAAAGAGCTACATTATTGTTTGAAATTCCTTCTAATATCCAGCCTTCTCCATCTTGACTAATATCCTTTTCTGTTACATTTACTACTGGTGCTTCATCTCCATACCAGATAAATTCTGGTGATTCATATGTTCCTTCACCTGTAATAGATGTATGTTCTGTCCAAATCTCTGATATTGTACTTTCTTGACCAGGGAAGGTAAATTGTCCAGTTACTGTAATGTCAAATTCAAATGTTGGAGGTGTTGCTGGATTTGTTTTATCTTCTACAATTTCTTTTCTTAATATAAATTTACCTCTATGTTCATCATATCTGTTTATTGCTTCAACTGTAACTGGTTCCCCATCTGAAATTACTCCTTCAGCATTTTGTAATTCAACTAGTTTTGTACCTTTTGGTAAATTTACTTCTTCTACTTTATATTTTGGAGCTTCTTCAGTAGCAAACCATTTATATTCTTGTGAAATATATGTTTCATCTGCTCCTATTGAAACTTCATATGGTTCATAACCATCTACTGTTATTCTAAATGTAAATTTATCATTTTCATTTATTGGTTGATCTTTTATTGTTTTATGAATTTTTAATCTTCCAACTTTTTCAATTGGTTTATTTGTAAATGTTGCAAAAGTTGCTGGTGTTCCACCCTTACTTACTTTTCCTGAAGCATTTACTATATTTGTTATTTCAGCTTTATCTGATTCAAGCTCTGTTATAGAATATTCTGGAGCATTATCACCATACCATCTAATTTCTCCTGAATTCCATATGCTACCACCAGCTACTGAAATATTTTCATATGTTTTTTCTCCATTTACAATTTCTTCTCCATTGTAAATAAATGTACCTTTTAATGTTAAATTAAATTTGAAATCTACCCCATTTAAAGTTTCATGTGTAACATCTTTTTTAATTGAAATACTTCCAGTAGATTCTTTTAATTTATTGATAAAAGAATTATCTGTTGTAATTGGTTCTTCTTTATTTTCAAAAGGTATTAATGTACCTGAAACTTTCATTCCTGAAACCGTTGAATTTTCTAAGCCTTTTGCAGATACAAATTCAGTTCCTTCTGGTAAATTAATTTCTTCTATTGTATAGTTTGGAGCAGGTGCATCCTTCTCCCATGCATATATATCTGATTCATATACCCATACATATTTATCATCTAAACGGTCACCTTCAAGAGATACTTCATATGGATCATATCCATCAACTGTAATTCTAAAGTTGAATTTTATTGATGCAATATATTCTGGATCATATTTTTCTGCATTTTCTAATGTTTTTATAATTTTTAATTGTCCATATACTTTTTCTTTAGCATAGTTTGTAGCAATAACTTTTACAGTTTGACTATTAACTAAATTTCCACTTGATGGAACTATTGTATGTCCTTTTATATGTTCTCCATAACTTCCTGCTAAGTTTTCTTCTACTTTATATGTTGGAGCATTTTCTCCATACCATTCAATAGATTTTGATGCCCAAGATGCCATATCATTTTCACCTATATGAATTACTACAAAAGAATTTGGGTCATATTCATTATTTGCAATTTCAACATGTGCATCATTTGTAAATTGAACTGTTCTATCTCTTAGTAATACATCTTCTGCTTCACCTTCAATTCTAAATTTACCACTTAATGTAACTACAAATAAGTAATCTCTATTTTGTAATACCTTAGGATCATTTGGATCCTCAATTTTTTTAGTTAATTCTAAGTTACCATTTTTAGGATTAACTTTATTAATAAATGTATTTAGCACAGTAAATGTTTGTGTTTCATCTGTTTTTAAAGTTCCAGATAATGTCTGACCTGATAGAGTTGTTCCATCTGCATATGCTGTAACAAATGTTGTTTCTGGTGGATTATCATGCTCTGTTATAGTATAATTTGGTTCATTTCCATATGTCCATTTATAATATGGAGCATTTTCTCCTTTATAAACCCACTTATATTCTCCATCTATGATCTCTCTAGACAATTTATTAGCTACAATTTCACTGTCTTCATAGCCATCAACATGAACTGTAAATTTAAACTCTTTTGTTTTTAGCTCATCTTCTGTTAAATATTCTGAATTTTCTAATATTTTAATAACTTCTAATGAACCACCTACTATTTCTTGTTTATTTAATGCTACAACTTTTACTGTTTCATCTTTTATTAATACTCCAGCAGAAGGTATTATGCTAACAAGTTCTGCTCCTTCTGGTATATCAACTTCTTTTACTACAAAGTTTGGAGCATCTTCACCATACCAAATAAAGTCATTTGATATCCAAGGCTTTTCAGGATCATTTTCACCAACTGCTTCTACTTCTATTAGTTCAGGAAATGTAAATGATTCTTCTGTATACATTTTTCCGTCATATTTGAATGTTCCACTTACAGTTAATTCAAATTTGAATTTCTTTCCTATTAAAGAATATTTAGAAGTATCATATTCTGTATTTTGTATTTTCTTAATAATTTCAATTCTTCCTTTATTCTCATCAGGTGTATTTATAGCCTTAACAACTATTGATTCTTTAGACTCTAATGTTCCTGTGTTATTTTCTATACTTGAAAGTTCATAACCCTCTCTTGGAATTTCTTGTATATCATATGTTGGAGCTGGATCAGTATCTAACCAGTAATATGTTTTAGTTGTAACTGTGCTATTTCCTCTAACTCTTACTTTATCATTTCCTGAGTTTATTGCACCTGAAACATTTATTTTGAAATCAAAGAAGTCTTTTGTATCTATTTTATTTCCATCGCTGTCTTTAACTTCTTTTACAATTTTAATGCTCTTAGATTTTATGTTTATAGATCTATCTATATCCATATATTCATACCATCTAGCACCATTTAGACCTAAGGCTAATTTTTGTGAATTACCATCTGTACCTACTAATGAAGTTAGTTCTAACCAATATGTTGTACTTTCAACTTCTCCATCATCGTTTTTATTATCTTTAGAATCTCTTGTCCAAGTTGCTTCAAAGTATTTACCTTGTAGTTTTTGGTACATACCAGCTGCATTCATATATCTAAAGTGTGTTTTTATATTTTCAATTTTTGTTGCACCATCTATATAATTTAATTTTATATAAAATTTTTCACCTGATTTTGGGAATTCATAATCTACATCATTAGCTCTAACTGTTTCTGCACAAATTATTTCCCAATCTGTTCCAAGTACTAATGGTTCATCTGATGCATCTGTATAAATATCCATTCCAGTAATACCTGCAAATTGAACTTGTTCTCTATCTCCATAATTTGCTGTTGTTCCAGCATATTTTAATGCAAATGGACCAATAGTATATGTATCAGTTTCTTCATCTTCCATTACTGTTGGTTTTGCACATTCTCCATCAGTTATCCATTCTGGTTTATATTCGAAATCAAAAGCATTTTCGATTTCCATTTGCTCACCAGTTTCTATATCTGTAAATTTAGCAGTTTTATATTTGCAATCACTTTCTACTAGTCTACCAGCTTTTGTTATACCACTAACTTCTTTAATATACGCTTCAAAAGCTTGTGCTTCAAGTGAAAGTGCATTTGGTGATACAGAATTACCTTCACTACCAGCTTCTGTATTCCACCAAGCTATTTGGCAAGGGTTATATTCACCCATTCCATCAACTCTTATCATTTCTGATAAAATATATGCTTCTTCTGGTGTTGCTCTATTTGTACTTTCTATTTTATATAAACCTATTGTTCTATGAGTATATGAAGCATCAAATGGTGCACTACCAGTTGTTGTAACTTCTCCAATCTTCTTATGCAAATCATTTTGTGTTAAATGAGGAAATGAATAGTCAACTCCATTTGCTGTAAAATGTGTTTGTGGTTCACTTGGCAATGCTGTACCTTTTTGGCAACAGAATACATCATAATAACTATTTAAATCTTCATATCCTATATAACTCCCATCTGGATAAGTACGTGTATGTTCTGATCTTACAATCATTTTACCATATATTACTTCGCCAATTTCTTCTGCTAGTACATTACAAGCAAGTAAAGTGCTTAATATCATTAGTATAATTACGAATATTATTGAAATTTTTTCTTTTATATTGTTTTTCATATTAAACACCTCCTTTTCTTTTTACTAGCACAATTTTGTTATATGCTATAAATATTACTATGCTTCCTAATAGTATTGTTGTTATTATTACTGAAACATAGATAAATGTTTCTCCAGTCTTTATTAGTATAGATATATCTGCAAATCCTAAATCATTTTCACCTTGAGCTTTATTTGCTGGTGTTGAATTGCAATCTGATATACCATAAATATTGTAGTCTTCATAAATTTCAGCTATGTTATTTACAAGACCTGTGTTTTCATCAGTCATTTGTTTTGTTAATACTAATTTGATTGTTTTTGATTCATTTGATTTTAATTCTGTGTTTTCTAATCCTGTATAGTAAAGGTTTCCATCTGTTCCTGTATACCAGCCTTGATTGTCTCTTAGTGATGAATTAAAGCTCATTCCTTCTGGTATATAGTCTATAATTTTCTTAGCATAACCTGCAACATCTCCAACATTTGAAACTATCATTGTGTATTCTACAAATACTGTTGAACCACTTACATATTTTGCAGCAATTTCTGTTTTTGCAAGTTTTGATCCTTCATATTCATCAGTTTCCATTCCTCTTGATGTTTGAACAGAAACTTTTGTTATTGTTTTATCTAATTTTAAATCAAATGTATCTGCTAATACTAAACCTATATCAATATTTGATACACTACCATTTGCTATTGCTATAACATCTGTAATAGCTGCATTTCTTGATTTTCCATCTTGATCAATTTTTGTTGTTACAACATCTGAATTAACATTTGTTGCAACTCCATCTTTGTTATATGCTGTAACTGTATATTTTACTGTATCATAATCGAAAATTATTAAATATGATCCATTACTTATTCCAGCAAAACTATAATTACCTGCACTATCTGTTGTTACAGATTTTTGAATAATACCTGTTTCACTATTAACTAATTTCGCAGAGATTCCTGATAATAATTCTTCTCCATCATCTCTTGTACCATTTTCATTACTATCAAGCCATGCTGTACCATTAATTTTGTATGTTTTATCAATATTTGCTTGTGTTGCTTGATTTACTGTAACATCTGGTATTTCTTGATCTGATACTGATATATTTCTATATTCTTGATTGGCTTCAATTATATGTGTAATTTCATTTGATTGTGCAACTGCAACTGTTTCTCCTGATATTGTTGCATAATTTGTAATAGTTTTTTCTTCGGCACCTTTTAAACTTGAAGCAAGTGCTTTTACATTAACAACTAATTCATTGTTTGGCTCAATATCAGCTCTAACAACTGCATTTTCATTTGATGAAATTTTTCTATCTACTGGTATACCATTTGCAACATAAGTTATTCTTTGAACAGTTAAACCTTCTGGTATTTCATCTGTTAATACTACTGACCTTGCAGTAGCCTCACCTTCATTTCTTACAGTAAATGTATATGTTATTGTATCTCCTTCTTTTAAATATGTATCTGATCTATCTGTTGTTTGAGATAATACTAAAACTGGTTTTGCAAGAGTTAATGGTAATTGGTTTGATACATATGTATCTGTTCCATCTGCTCTAACACTTACTGTTGTTTCTACAACTCTTTTTGTTGTATCTTCTGGTAATGCATTTGCTGTTCCTTCAATAATTATTTGTTTTATTCCTAATCCATCTAAACTATCAGTTCTTAGTGTTACAGTTCTTGATGATTCATCATATTCTGCTTGAACTTCTTCTTTTTCTGTTAATCCATCAGCTTCATATCCAATTACATATCCTTTTGTAAAAGTAAATTCTTCTGGCATTGTTTTTTCAACTATAATATTGTTTAAAGTATCTCTTGTTAAGTTTTTAACAGTGATATTTAATTTTAGTTTTGTTCCTTCAGTATAAAGTTTTTCATCATCTATCTCTGCTCTATCTTGTTCTGTTATTTCAAGTTCAGCTTGAGCAACTTCTATTTTTTTAGTTTCTGATTTTACTACTGCATCTAAGTCTTTAGCTGATACTGTTGCAACGACTTCTATATTAGAATTTGAATCTTCGCTTTTTTCAGCTTTTAAAGTAACTGTAAATTCTACTTTTTCTTCTCTTTCTAATTTTGGTATTGTAAGTTTTACTTTATTTTCTTCAAAATTAATTGTTGCATTTTCATTTTCTGTATCATGTGATACATAGCTTGCATTTTGTGGTATAGGTAACTCTACTACAACATCTTCTGCTGTAGAACTTCCTGTATTTGTAGCTACTATATTAACTTGAACTTCTTCTTGTTCTTTCATTTTATCTCTACTTACTGAAGTTTCAATTGAAAGTTCTGGACCGGCACCTGTTGTTAAACCAACTTTATCTGGTACTGCCTCTTCATCTGTTGTAGCAACTTCACTATTGTTTGTATAGTATGCTAAGAATGTTCCGTAAATATCTTCATTATGAGTTAAGTTTGCTGGAATTTCGTATGTATATGTAAATCTTAAAATATCTGTTGATTCCATTTCATAATTTTCATCTACTGGAACTATTAAATATGATTTGATATTTTCTAAACTTTGAGGCTCTTGAGTCCATCCATTATTTGTATCATTCAAGTCTTTTGTTGCCTCTCCATTTTCTGAATAATATACTTTAACTTCTGTTTTATTGTGTTCATCTGGAGTAATTCCTGAAAGTAATTTTGTATCTAATGTTGTTCCTAAATCATCTCCAGTTGCAATATCTTTAACACCTTTAAAAGGTATTCTACCTAATACTGCTAAGTTTGATATTGTATTGTTATTGTTGTTCATTACAATAACTTCCATTGTTGCTTGTTTTGCTTCTGCATAAATATCAATTACATCTTCTTTTTCACCTTGTCTTACAGATGTAATAGTTGCTCCTAAATTGTTATAGTTTGACATACTGTTTACTGCAACTAAACCTGTTGGTGCAGAATATGATACTGTGCTTTGTACATTTCCTTCATCTGCATAACTTGTTGCTTCATCGTTACTATATTTTAATGTAATATTTTCTGATTTTGCAGGTGTAAATAAATTAACTTTTAAATTTGCATTAATTACAATATTTGTACCATTTGTTAAAACACCTGAATTAATTCCTTCTTGTTTTCCATCTATTTCTATTCTTATAGTTTTTGTGTTTGGATCAAATACTGCTGATACTATATCTAAACCTTCACCATATAAAATACTTGCATTTGTTACTTCTACACTTTCAATTGATTCTGGTAAAGTAACTTCATATATTGAGTGTCCAAACATATCTGATGTATCTACAGCATTGTTTAATTCAATTCTCATTTCAACATCTGAGTTTGTTGCTAAAGTTGATAAACTTTCTCTATCTAAAACTAAGTTTACTTTTGATGTTGTATCATTTAATTTTACTATTGACTCTGCTGTTCCAATTTCAACTCTATTTTCTACATAGCTATAGTCTGCTCTAATTGCAACTTTTGTACTAATGCTATCAACATTTGCTAAAGTAGCTTTATCTATTGTAGCATTTCTCATTTGTTTTACATTATTAATTATTAAGTTTCCCTCATCTATTGGTTTAGAAATTTCATAATTTAATCTTGAATATCTATCTTGGAAAGTTACTACTATAAATCCATTTTCATTTACTTCTGTTTCATTATTAATAGTAAATATTTCATTTCCATTTTCACCTAATATTCTAATTGTTCCTTCTTCACCTAAAATATTAGTAAAGTTTTCTTTTGCAATAGATATTTGTTTATAGAATAAATCATTATTTGGAATTCTATTTCCTTCTTTATCTATATAAACATTTTCAATATCTTCTACATTTAATCCATTAATAATTTCTTTATAAGAAATGTTTACTAATGTATTAGATTTTAAATCTACTTCATATCTTTCACTATTATTGTAGTTTGCATAAGCATATGCTTTAGAAACGTCTCCTGTTTCTGTTTCTATATATAAAGATACTATATCTCCTGTCTTACCATCTAAAGAATACTCATAATTATTATTATTTGTTACTATATTTATAAACTCTTCACTTTCTACACCACTAAAAGTAGTCATTTTAGCTTCAATATTTGAAGAAATAACTACTGGTTCTTGTGGAGCAGTAACATCTGAATATGTATATGTGATTAGATATTCATCATAAGCAGATCCATTATAATATCTTTCTTCTTCAATTATTTCTTTATCTGCTTCTTTTAAATATTCTTCTTCATATTCATCAACTGTAACTAATTGTTTTTCATTATTTACAGTTATAACTAATTTATTTTCATCTTGATTATAATACCAATTATCTGTTCCAAAATTAATTGTTTCTGGAGTTTGTCCATTTGTAGCCATAGTGTTATTTGCAACTACTGTTATATTAGATGGTCTTGCATCTAAATAATTTGGTACATCAATAGTAACAGAAGATTCTTTAACTGGTAATGTTTTTCTATCACTTGAATTATCTACTCTTACTAATGTTTGTAAAATAACACCTTTTTCATAATCTATATATTTTTCAACAGATGATGAAACTCTAACATCTCTTTCATCTTTCCATGAAACATTTAAAGTATATTCTTTTGAAATTTCATTTTCTTCACCATCATCATCAACATATATACCTGTAAATTTAACTAAACAATCATTTGAAAATTTATTTTCATTTACAAATGATTCGTTTTTATATTCAATTGGTAAGTTGAATTGTAGTTCATTGTTTGAATTAACTTGTTGTAATGTTATAACATTATCTTCAATACTTTGAACTCCTTCTGGAAGAATAACTTCATCATTTTCTTCTACTACTGTTTCATCATTGTTTTCTTCTGATTCTAATACATCTAAAAAAGGATTGCTATCTGAATTCTCTTCTACTATTTCTGGTCTTGAACCTGTATTTTTTAATTTAAAGTTTAATCCTTTTCCTTCTTCTGTTTCAGCAATTTCTATTTTCGCATCTTTTAAATATCCTGTTTCTTTAATATTTAAGTCCATGCTAATAGCTAATTCCTCATTATTTACATCACTAATAACCGAAGTTTCTTTCTCTTCTTCGGTTCCAAAATATGCTTCAAATTCGACATTCTTATGACCTGTATCACTTTTCATGCCAAATAAAGTTTCAGCAAAACTTGATGCAAAACTTTTTGTAACAAACATAAAGTTTGCAGAAGTTAGTGTAAATATTAGGATTATTGCTAACAATTTTTCTAGAATTTTGTTTTTACGCATAATCTTAATTCCTCCCACATAATAATAATTTTTTGAGATAGTATCTAATATTACTATTTTATAAGTATAATTTTACTACTTATTTAGAACTAGTCAATAGATAAAGGTTTGCTGTGTAAGCCTTTTAGAGTTTTTCAATCTCGAACTATTTACGGAACTTCATTTTCAAAACTTTTGGTTTATAAAATATAAAGTTTTAGTTACATTAAAAAACTCGAAACTATTGATTCTAAATACAATCACACATTATATATTATACACTGTTATGTCAACTTTTTCAAGTCTTTTCAAGGTTTTTTTGACTTTTTTTCAAACTTTCAAAACATACTATCGTCCTATTTTAATATATTTTCACAAGTTATTTGTCTAATTGTTAATTTTTTGTGAAAATTGTATGTAGTTTTTATATCTTTATCTCTCATAAATTATATTATTTCTGATTTAAAATATTCCTAGAATCCTTATTTACGTAGAAAAAGATGGAGATCTAAAACCTCCACCTTTTCAATTTTGTTTATTTATAACGTCTTTTCTTAATTTTTACCATTGTAAATTTTGTAACACCAATTGTAATTATAACTACGGTAACCGCAATTACAGTAATTTTTAATACATCCCTTGTTGTTTCCATTGTCTCATAAATCGCCCTTCTATTTTTCATCAAACCAGTAGGTGGTGTTAATGTAATAGTCTCTGTTGAAGATGTATCTTTTTCTAAAGCTGCAGTTACGAACTCAATGCTTCCAAATTTTTCGTAATCAACTGGTTTCTTTCCAAGATTATATTCTTCTGGATTTTTACTTTGTTTATCAACTTTATGAATATCAGCATTTCCTATTGTTGTATCAAAGTTCGTTCTTCTACCTGTTAATACTGTAAATTGTATAACCTCTGCTATATTCTCATATAACATATTTTCTGTATCTGTTTCTGTTGCTAATACTTTTGAAACTGGTAAATAAACTATTGCTTTAGAAGTATCTTTATCTTCTGATTGCTTTCCATGCTTTTCTGCTACTGTTCTTGGTAGTAAGAATTTTGAAAATGCCTTATTGCTGTTCTTATTTTCATCCTCTGCATTATCAGATACTTTATCAGCTAAAGTCATAACTAATGACTTATATTGAATACCATTCATATCTGTAAATGTTTCTTGTAATGCATCTACCAACATTGCCTGTTTTAATGGATTACTTACAACATCTTTAATAGCTGCTTCAATATCTTCTTTATCATACTGACCAATAAAGTTTCTAAACAAACTCCAAGGAGAATCTAGCATAAATAAATCTTCTCTCATATCATTCATAATTTGAACTAATACTTTTGGATCATTATCTATTTTTGCAAATGCTTCTGCAACAGGAGCACTCCAGCTTTGATTTATAGTAGCCTTATTATCTTTTATAGCTTGTTCATTAGTTAAGGCGTTTGATAAACCAGATGTATTTTCAGTACTTGTAGAAGTTGAAGTCATTGTTGATTTATCATATTGTAATAATTGTTCGAATTCTAAATCTGTATCTACATAGTCTATAATCTTATCAAACTTCATTTCTGCAATTGTATCTAAAGTATAATTGTCTCTACCAATATAATATGTGTATCCCACAAAGTTACCATAATATCCATCTGTTATTTGATCTTTTTTGTTTACACTATCTTTGGTCATTGTTTTTGCTCTATTTCTATAAGTACTATTATTAGCATCTTTTTTATAAACATCATCTTGTACAATAGCTCTTGCGAAATTATTAGCAGTATATTCGACTTTTTGAGTATCAACTCCATACTTATCAAAAATCTTATACAAGCTAATTTTTCCATTACTGTTATTTCCATAATCTGAAACAGAATCTCCAGTAGCTATTGTAGCATATTTTTCAGCATATGCTTTAGTAGCATTATTTGCATAGAATCTAATAGAATTCAAATTCTGAGAAATTTTGTCTACTTCACTATTATTTTGAGCTATAAATTTATATTGTACAGTTACTTTACATCCTTGTAAAATTTCTTCATCAACTGCAATATATATAAATCCTTGCTGAGTTTCTTCGTGTACGTCTACTATATTAGCTAATAATGGATCTACTTCATATGTATTTGATATAAATTGTACCTTATCTGCTCCAATTGAATGTTCCATATCAACACGGTGTATTGGTTTCATAATATTACCTTCTTGTTTATATTCAGTTTCTAAAGCTAAGTTTGCAATTTGCTCACCATCAGAAGTTTCTACTATAATGTTACTAATCTCTTTTGTTAAACTAATGTTAGTTTCAGGTCTATATTCAATACCCATATCAATATTTTCAATCTTATATTTTCTCTCTGTTATAATATTATGTACAATTGTATCTAAATCATTATAATAGTAGTCTTTATTATTAAGTTTTAGTTTTGTATAATATGTTTCTTCATTTGTTTGTTTATAAGTTAATTTTTCAGGTTTTACTAAAAATTCTACTGTTTCAGCATTCATATTTGTTGAATCTGTTAATGATCTTAATGATTGAGCATAATCATTTCTATATTGTTCCTCTTCATATTCTTTATAGTAGTTTATTTTCAATGCATCATCATCTTTTTCATCTTGATATTTTAATGTTCTTGTTGTTAAATCAGAAGAATTTGCTAAACCTTTTAGAATTTCTGCTTTTTGGTTAACCATTATTTCAGAATAACTATTAACTTCAAGTCTTCTTATTTCATCATCTCTAGCATCTGATAAATCTGGTCTTTCTAGTGCAAGCATTACAATATCATTATTACTTACTTCTCCGCTTTCTGAAAGTTTTCCAGCTGCATATTGGTCAATTGTACCTGTTTTTACTGCAAGATTTGCTACTGGATCAGTACCTGCTGGACTATCAACACTAATTGAATCTGTTGTATAGTCTGAAGATAAGTCATATGCATATTTTGTTGTTTTATAGTCTTGTCCATTAAATATTTGCATATCTTTTGCAACTGAAGTTGCTGTTGATTCTTTTTCATCTTGTGAAATTGCTGTATCTTGATCTTTTCCTGTTATAAATCTTACTTCTTCACTTGTTACATCATCTACTGTATCACCATAAGTAAATCTTACAACATACTTACCTGGTATAAATCCTTTTAGTTTATAGTCACCTTTTGTATTTGTTCTTATATGTTGTGCTTGTTCCCAAGTTACATTACTTAGAATTTCTTCATAGTAACGTGATCCTTCACTAGTAGGAATTTCTACAATTTCTACTAATTCAGCTTTAGCACTTCTTACTTTAAGATCTTTTGTTTCTTCAACTACTTCTGTTTTTTGTCCCTCTATTGCATCTGGATTCTTGTATTCTTCTGGAACATTACCATTAGTTAAGGCTCTATTATATTTTTCATCTGTTTTACTATAAATACCATTTGCCATATACTGTACATCATTAGCTGTTGGATTTTCTGATTCTCCAGGTTCTGTTCTAGAATCATCCCAAACTCTACCAGTAAGCTCTCTTATCATTTTTTCATCTTGTATTTCTAGTTCACCATATATTTCTCTTACTTTTTGTTTATTTAATTCTGAACCTTCAGCAGTTATTACAATACCTGTTTTATAAGTCATATCTTCATAGTATGGATTCCATGTATCTGCTGATGTTTGATCTGATGGTTTAGTTTCATGTTTATATTTGTTTAAAATTTCATTTTTCTTAGCTGAATCTTTTGCTTCTTTAGCAGATAATTTGTCTTTTAAATTACTATTAGTATTTCCTAAATTTCCTGCATTTGAATCCATATCAACTAAACCTGTTGCTTTACCTGAGTCAGCATACCATACTGAATACATATTTACTTGAGCAATTCCTTCTAATCCTCTTCTTGTATCTTCAGGTTTATCAATTCTGTCTAGAATTTTCAATGTTCTCTTAAGTATTGCTGAATTTCCTCTTTCTGTTCCCTTTACATCAACTACTTTTCCATCTTCAGTTGTTGCTTTATCATTAATTGTATCTTCATAATCATCTGTTGTTAAAGTTGTTTCACTATCTGTCTTATCTACAACATATTTTACATATATATCAAAGTCTTTTCCTTCTTCAAGAATTAAATTATTATCGTTTTCCATTCCTGTGATATATAGTGTGTAATATCCATCAGCTTCGAAATTATTGCGATTCTCTTTATTAGAGATTCCATTTCCTTTCATTGATGTATTACTTAGTGTAAGCATATGTTTTGTGTATCTAGGTTTATCACCTATTGTTTCTTGATCAATTGAACTTACTTTAATATATACTGGTTTTTCAGTTGACTGATGTCCTTCTTCATAAGTTCCTGGTATTTTACCCTCATTTGCAATTATATATTCACCATCATCTTTTTGTTCAAAGTACCAGGCCTCTGCAACTTTTATTGTACCATCTACTAAGTAACCATTTGGATCTTTTTTCTTTACATTTTCAACATCTGCATCACTATTATATTTTTTAAAGTTTGTATCATATAAATCTAAAATTTCGCTTATTCTAACTTTTAATTTTGTATCTTTTGTATTTCCACTATTAAGTGATTCATCATCATTTATAGCTTTATTGGCAACAGTGATTCGATATGTAACCTCTGTATTTAATTCACTCTCACCATTTATTCCTTTGTATTGTTTTACTGCCTCAGCTGCATATTGATCAACTCTCATCTTATAATCTGATTCATATAATTCTAATCCATAAGGTTTTGCAATTATATAATCATTTAAGTAGCTGCCTTTCTTATCTCCAACTTCAGCATTTAACGCTCTGTTTTGGTTAAAGAAATATTCCATATCTTCACCATTTATAAGTGTATTTACACTATAAACATCTTTTGTTAATGTTATATCTACATTTTCTCTTAATTCTAATCCTAAGTTAATATATTTTAAGTATTCTGTATCAGGATTATTTTTATTAAATTTTGTAGTATGTTTAGGATTTGCACCAGATGAATTTGGCGTAATATAAGTTCTATCTTCTTTCTGATATTCATCTCTATAGTTAAATAACCATAATAAATTTGTATTATCTATACTATTATTTTTTATTTCATTATTTGTCCATCCATTTGGGTTTCCATTTCCTAAATCTTTTACTGTTTTATTCTTTATAAAGCTTCTTGCTGTCATTGCTCTATTTTGATTTTCTACTAATTGAGATGTATGATTTGTTTTATCAAATATTAAATCTGCTGTTGTTAATGGATTTCCTACATCATCTGATACTTCGCCAAATGTAATACTTCCATCCTCTTCACTTATTGTCTGATTTAATTTCTTTTTAGGATCATTTCCTGTATATTCTTGTCCTTGGCTTGAATATCCAACATCATAAGAAATATATTGATATGATTTATTAAAGTTTTCTCTCACATCATTAAATTCTGCTGCATTTGAGTCTTTCATATAAATTTTATCTGGATCTATCATTTTTCCATAAGTATCACCTTGTGTATCTATTAAGTTATCCATTCCTGCATAATATTCTGTACTCTTATAAATTACTCCATCATATTCAAACTCAATATAATAATCTATAAATTTACTAGAATTTGTATAGTTTCCATACTCATCTTTATCTGTTGCTTTATCTATACGTTGAGTTGTATGTTCTAAGTCATCTTTTGAATTTGTTAAGTATGGTTTTGTATTTGTTCCAGCTATACCTGCAACATTTGAATTACCATCAGGTCTACTTCCAACATCTGCATAATTTTCAAAAGATTCACTCTTGTATGTTTTATACCATGTTAATGTATTTGGTGCAGAATAATAATTACTAAATGTATATCTTCCTCTTTCATCTGTTCTTGTTGTTCTTATTAGCTTTGGAGTATTATTTATAACAGAATATAATCTAACAACAACATTCTCTTTCGCACCATTTCCATTTACATTATAATATGCTTGATTTTGATCATCTATATTTTGTTCATTCATAAGACCATCACGGTTTGTATCAAGCCATACATATCCAGATATTACTAAATCTTTCATACGTACATAATCGCTTGAAATTTCGTTATCTCCATCACCATCATAGTCTACATATGGTGTATTCTTATAATCCACATATTCTGATGGAATCTTATATGCATACATATTTCTGTTTACATCTGTACCATTTGAGTCTATTCCTGAATACCATGTTTTATTTCTAACAATTCTGTCACTTGTTTCTGTATCTGGTTTTCTACCATTACTACAACCATTAGTACATTTCTCTGCACTTGCATCTATTGTTTCTCCTCTACCAAAACAATTTAGACAAGTTGATGTCAAGCCCGTTCCTTCTCCTACTGTTCCATGTCCACTACACTGAGGACAATCACTTTCAGAAATCGTCATTGTTCCACTTCCTCCACAATATGCACATGGCGTTCCAAAGAATTTATTATCATTTGTAGATTTATTAAATAAATTTTCTTGATAAGTAACTTCAGATATCGGCTTTTTAGTAAAGCTTTTACTTGTACAATATTGCTGTCTTCCATTTGCTGTACATTGTACAGGTTGAGTTGTATCTGCATACTCTTGTCCACATTTTTTACATGTAAATTGATAATGTGTACATTTATCAGCTTCTTTTAAGCACATCTTACATGTCTTCGTTATATTAGAATCAGCGCATCTAAATGTATTTGGACAATATGAATAATCTTTTTTTGATCCTGTTGTAGTATATCCACAACTATTACATGTCATTTTTGTAACTTTTAATCTTCCTGTACAACTAGAATGTGTTTCTTCATATGGATTAGTTGAAGTAGTTGTGTAATTACATTTATCACACTTCTTATTATATGTAATATTTTTTGAATTTACCTTTTCACATTCTAAAATTTCTCTACAAGAAGTTATATTAGTACTTCTTCTATTTTCTGCAACTGTATGTCCTTTTGAACATTTCCATACATAGTGATCACATCTTCCCACTTTAGAACCACATTCTGAACACTCACTTATAAACTCAGAACTTCCGCATATTGATCCTATTAATCTTTTATTACAAACACTTGGTTTTGTTTTATATACTTCTTTACAAACATCGCATTCATATACTTCACCTGACTCGTGAGGAGTTCCTGTTCCTCCACTTCCTCCACAATGAGTACATGCTGTGAAAGTATAAATCTTTCCATATCCAGAACACATTGCACATCTATTTGATTTTCCAATATTTCCTGTTCCATTACATGTTAAACATGTATCATATTTATATTTAGTCCCTGCTCCTTGACATTCTGAACATTCTACTGTTTGATTTGTTCTATCTTTACCATTATTTATATTATTCATTATTTCTATACTTGCTGTATTTTCAAGTATATTTAAGTTCATATTGCTTTCTACAACAACAACTTCAATTTCATATAATAAATATCCACCTGGTTGAATTACTAAATATGTAGCATTTTCATCAGTTTCATCTGCATTTTGTGTATCATTTAAAATAATATCAATTGAATTATCTGAAGTATTATATTTTGCTTCATAATCTACTCCTTGATTTAAAGGAATATTAGATTCTTTATCTGTTCCAACATCATTATGAATTTCAGCATTTATTTTATATCCAGAACCTTCTGGCACAAATGCTAACCCTTTATTTAGCTTATCTTTTATTTTGTGTGGTCTTATTTCTGTTGCTACCTTATTTCCATTCTTTTCAGAATTATTTATAATTCTAACTGAATATATTAAAGTTTCTGTTGATTCTACTGGAACTGGATAATGTTGTTTATCCATATCCTTTTTTTCAAATCTTTCTGGCTTATTTGATGGATCATCTGACTCTTTTAATTTATCTGATGCAAAAGTTTCACTTGTTATCTTTTCATCATTATTATTATCCATCATTTCATGTTTATAATCACTTATATATTTATCTATAACTACATTATAATCATTTATTTTATAATATTCTGTTGAGAATATATCTTCTGGTATTTCTGTACCATATTCATCTTTTATTTTGTTACTATCTATTTCTGAAATATTTACAACTGGTCCAACTCTTCTATCTTCTGTTCTCATAAAATCAACATTATCATCTTCATTTTTATGTAATGAATTATTTCTGGTAACAATAACTATTTCATTATAATATAATTCGTCATCATTTGCATTTGTTCTTAATGTTAATAAAAGTGAAGTTGTATCATTTCCATTAACAGAAATCCATTGATAATCTTTCCATAATTTATTAGTATCTGTTTTATAAGTTCTTGAAAATACATCAATTTCTTTTGGTAATATATCTTTTAATTTCAGCTTTATTTTATAATTTTGATTATTCATTATATCTATTCTGAAAGTAATTACATCACCATATTCTGCATATATTGGATCATTTTTTCTTCCGTCATTATTCATATTCTTTCTAATATCTGGATTTTGAGTTGAGTTTTTCACACTGCTAGATGATATATCACCAAATGTTGCATATTTATTTGTTTCATGTTCCACTTTTTCAACATATTTTTTTATAACTATATCAGTTGTTAATCTTAAATTAAGTGTACTCTTATTATCTTTATGTTCCACTATAACATTAGCACTATTTACTACTAACATTGGTTGTCCATATTGAGTACTTACATCTGGTTTCCAATTGGCTTTTGTACATGTATGATGAGAATGTTTACAAAAATAAGCTGGTCCATGTGGATCACAAGATTCATAATCATCACCACTTCCATGATGATCATGGCTACCACAATTACCACAATATATATGAGTTTTATGATCTTTACAATTTATATTAGAATCTCCACTTGACCCAGATTCTCTTGTCCATCCAGTTATAGCAACTATAACTATAACTCCCTCACCTTGTCCATTTGTTGATGTCTTTCTGTATGTAAATGTCATAGATTCTAACGTTGTCATATCATCATCTGTTCTTTTTGAGCCATCAGCACCATATGTTAGATTTCTTGGTATATCTAAATAAAATGTTGAACCTGGAAAAGGATATACTGCATAATCTGCTGGTAAATTTTCTGTATATTGTTGACCTCCTCTAGTATTTTCACCCATATATGTTGGATTTCCATACCAATCTTCATATACTACTTTTACTCCTGATGTATCTAAAGTAATTTCCTTTTCTTCAGTTGTTCCATCATCACTACTTAATACAATAACACCTTTTTCTATACCACCAATTAAACCTTGGTATCTAGATAAATTCTTACCTGAATATGGTATTACATATGGAGAATATGCATATGCATAGTCACTCATATGAAATGGTCCTACTCTATATGTATCTGCTCCTTCTAAATATACTGTACCTGGATTCTCACTATCATCCATAGTAACTTCAGGTAAATCTTTATGTGTATTTAATTCAGCTTCATAGTAATCTATTGCTCTACCAGCATAATATAAATCTTCTGATTGAGTTTTATGAGATGAACATTGTAGACCAACAACTCCCCATATTGCATGTTGAGATTTAGAATCTGAATAATGGTCTCCTGCGTTTTTATCAGAAAATGTTGTTGCATATGCAGTAACATTTGTATTAGCCAAATCTCCACCATAATGATTATATCCTATAACATTTCTTAATTCTCCACCACCAATTCTAACAGCAGAATAATTAGATCCTGTTGAATAGAATGATGTATCTGTATGATCATCTCCGTTTGGATCAAAATATCCATTGTTTAACACTTTAGTTGCAGTAAATGTCTGTCCATATACAGCTTGACCATGTTTAGGTGTAATCTGATTATTTGCATTTATTAATGTCCCATTTCCACCACCTGAACATTCTGGAGTAAATGTTGGTACAAATCCTTTTGGTATACCTTTTGTATGTTTAAGACAAAATACATTAGAATAATTTGAGATTTTGCCCTCAAAATTTGATTCTGCTTCATCTCTTGTTGTTAAATCAGTATACTCTCCATTCAATTCATCTATTAAAGCTTGAGTAGAAATAGTTCCACCTTTATTAAAAGAATATGAAGCTTCTACTGTATAAGTTCCAGGGTCAAATCCTTCATTATATCTTGTTCCTGACACTGTATCAGATATATTTTCAAGTTCACTACCAAATCCTGTAGCATATACTATACATCCAACACTAATAATAATAGTAATAATCATATATATAATACTTGCTATTAAACATTTTATGTTTTTATTCATCATTTTCACCTCCTTACTTATACTTTCTTTTAAAGATATTTTTATTTATTGATTTGTTTTCATTTCTGTAATTTTTATCTTTTATTATAATCAATTTTTCTTTATTCATAATTAAAATTATAGTAATTGCAACAATTATAATCATTGTAATTATTGATATTGTATATCCTGTTTTTATTAAAATTAATACTTCCTGAGTTGAAACATTATCTTGTGAATTTTCTTCTAATCCATTTGAATTTAACGTTGTTGCAAGTAATACTTTATTACTTACTGTGCCAGTATTATCTGAATTCATTTGCTTTGTTAACACTAAAGAAAGCTCTTTACTTTCTCCAACTTTAATTATAGTATCTTTCAAAGTTTCATTATATAGCATTCGATTATTTCCAATATACCAGCCATTATTTTTCTTTGCATCAAAAGTCATTCCTTCTGGTATATAATCATTAATCATAGTTGCATAACCTTCAACATTTCCATTATTTTCTATAATAATCTTATATTCTAAATCTACTACTGATTTATTTAATTTTTTAGCTGCAATTTCTAATTTAGCTAAATCTAAATCATTAAATTTATATTCTACTATTTTTGAATCTTCTTTTACAACTGCTTTTGTAACTAATTTTTTTATTATCAAGTTAAATTGATTTTTTAATTGTAATCCACAATTTATATTACTGATATTTTTATTGGATACTACAATTTCATTAGAAACAGCCTTTCCTGCTTCTGTTTCAATTGCTTTTGAAACTAATCTCTCATCAATATTTTCTTTGTTATATATTGTTGTAGTATATTTTTGATTGTCATATAAGAATACTACTGTGTAGGTTCCTTGTTCAACACTAGTAAAATTATATATTCCTTTACTATTAGTTTTGGTAGATTGTACCATATTTTTATCTTTATATAATTGTACTTCTATTAAAGGAATCTCTTGTTCATCATTTTTTTGTCCATCTCTATTTAAATCAACCCATACATTTCCTGATATACTATATGTAAGTACATTCGATATAGCACTATTACTATTATTTGAATCTGATACTGAATTCGATGTATCATCAGAATTATTAGTTACATTATTATTTGGAGTTATTGGTTCATTTGCAATATCAACTCTAGGTTTTTCAGCAGCTTTATGTATATTTTCTATTATAGTTACAGAATCAGTGTTAATATTAGCAATTTCCTTATCTACTAGCTTAATTACTACATTATTTATTATCTCTTGATTTTCTCCAGTATATCCTTTTGCATTTCCTGAAATTATTAAATCAACGAAATTTCCAACATATAAGTCTGTCAATATAACATCTGCTGAATTATCTACTACTCTTGCAGATCCTCTTTTAGAACCTTCATATTTTACTTCTAAATTTGTTAAATTTTCAGATAGCTTTATTTTTGCATTTACTGTATCTGCTTTTGCTTCACCAATATTAGATATTCTAATTTTATATTCTATATATTCTCCTTCTAATATATTAGCTATTTGATTTTCTGAAATATCTTCAACTTGGATTCTAGCTGCATTTACTACAGAATATATATCTTGTACACTTTCTTCAATACCATCGCATTTAATAATACATTTAGAAGTAATTTGTTTATCAGAACCACTCTCTACTTTTACAAATATATTTAAGTTTATTTTTTCTTCTTTTTTTAAATATGGTATTTTTATTGATACTATTTTTGAATTTTCATCAAAGTTAATTTCTCCATTTAATTCATCATTTAATGTTGTATTTTCATATGCAAATTCTTCTGGAATCTTGCATAAAATTTCAATATTTTCTAAATCTCTTCCTGAAATATTAGTAATATTATACATATATGGAAATTTATATCCTACATTTAATACCATGGCAAAATCAGCAGAGGCATTAATATAGAAATTTGCTTTTTTTATTTTATTTTTTATAACATTAGTTTCAGTACCTATTCCCAAATTTTGAACTGAAATGTCTGCTTTAGTTTCAATATAATATCCCTCTTCTGAAAGATTATCTTTTGGCAATTCATTAGCTCTTATCATAAATGTTTCTTGTTTAGATTCACCAGGAGCTATACTTTCAAATCCTATAGTTTTTTCTGTTTTTGCAACATAATAATATGATGCTGCATCTCCTTCACCACTATCTCCTGTTAATTTATATTGATAAAAGTCTCCATATACTGGTTTTGGCACATTTATAATAACTCCTTGTGCTGGAACACTACCTGTATTTGTAACTTCAACTGTATAGTTCAAGAATCTTCCCTCTAAAACATCTGCTCCATCCCCAACATCAACATTTAATTTAGCCTCAATTTTAGGTCCAATACCAGTTGTTAAAACAACTTTATCAGCACTTGAACTTTCATATACAACAGCCTCTTCTTTTTGGTTATTGTAATATGCAGCAAATGCTCCTGTTATTTTTGATTCATAAGGTAAATTTTCAGGAATTTCAAAATCATATGTATATCTTAAAACACTACCTGCTTCAATATCACCTTTAACTATTATCATGTATGATCTTACAGTAGATAAATCTTCTACTTCTGTTACCCAACCATTAGATTCATTTTTTAAATCTTTATTAGCATTTTCATTTGCAGAATAGTATATTTCTACTGTATTTACATTTTGAACATCTTCTTTAATTTTGTCTACCATTCTTGTTGTAGTTGTTGTTCCTAAATCTTCTTCAGAAATAATATCTTTATTTCCTTTGAAAGGAATTCTTCCTAGTAAAATAACATCTGAACAAGTATTTTCTGTATTATTTAATGCAAGTAATTCCATTGTTGCAATTCTTGATGGTGAGTTTACAGGAATCTCTTTTGCAACTTCTCCTTGTTTTACAGATCTTACTTCACTTAAATTTCCATCATAATTAACCATACCATTTATAGCTAAAAGTCCTGTTGGAGCTTGGTATTTAATAACTTCTACATCAAATCCATTTGTTGTTTTTAAAATACCATTTGGTATAGCTTTTTTATTTAATGACCATTTTGTTTGAGCTTGATATGTTGCTACACCTTCATTGCAGTAGTATAGTTTTACTTGGTCTTCTCTTGCTGGTGCATAATTATCAACTTCAATATTTGCATTTATTATAATGTTTGTACCATTTGTAATTGAATTTTCACTAAATGTTGTTTGAGTTCCACTTAGTTCAATTCTCAATTTTACAAGGTCACTTTCAGTATATGTTTCAAAATCACTAACTCTTAAACCACAATCATTTAATAAGTTAATAGATTCGATTGCTACTGATTTTACATATTTAGGGAATACAACTTCAAAACTTGGATTTACATATAAATCACTTGTTTCTTTATCGTTGTTTAATTCAATTTTTAATTCTACATTATCATTTGAACTTACTGTTGATAATGAAGTTCTACTAATAGCTAATGTAGCTTCAGTTTTACTTTCTTCAAAGCTTTTGGCTATTGCTATTGTTTGTAATGCAAGTCTATCTTCTATGTTTAAGTATTTAACTTCTCCTGAAATTCTACTTTCAATTTGAGTAATTCCTTTGAATATTGATTTATCATAATTGCATTTCTTAATTGCCTTTGTTACTTCAAAGTTAATTGCTCCATTTCTTGAAATATTATTTACATAAACATAAATTCCATTTGCACCATTTAACCAAATAGTACAATCTTCTTCTTTTGTAACAGCATCTTTGTTTAAAATATATAGTGTTTCATTTGCTGTATTTGTTATTACTATTTCTCCACCTTCAGATAATATTGAACTAATTTCTGAAAAATTGAATTTTATTTCTTTATATTCGATTCCTTGTGCAGGAAGTTCAACTCCGTTAGCATCTTTATAAACATCTTTTGAACAGTCTAATTTTAATTGTTGTAAAACATCACTTGTTAAAACATTTACATTTACTTGATTTGTAAATGTAGTTTCATACAATGCATTTTCTGAATTGTAGTTTGCATAAATTCTACCTTTGTTTAGAATATCTTCATTTGTTCCAACACTATAAGTAACTAATTCACCAACATCTACTTTAATCTCTTGTGAATCTTTAATTTCTTTAATAATTGTATTGTTTTCTGTTCCACTATATTCTGTAACTGTTGCTTTTACATTCTTTGATAAGTTAGAATTTTCACTACTAATATAATCTTCATATCTATATATAATTACGTATTCGTCAGTTCCTGATGAGTAAGCATTTTGGTCGTTTTCTACAAAAACATTTATTAAACCATTTACATCATCATAATTCCAATTTTCAGAATTAAATGTTACATATCCTGAGTCTTCACCTTTTGTTGCTAATAATTTACTTGCTAAAACATCTACTGCTATTGGTTTTTTTCCATTAACTTCTGGAACTACAATTTCTAGTCTTGTAGATTTTACTGGTAAATATTTTTCATCTTGAATATCTCTTGTAACTGTAATTTTGTTTTCTACTATTGTTCCATGTATCTCTTGTAATTCAAATGGAGAGAATTTTGTAAATTCACTTTCTAAAGAAATATCTTTTGTATATTCCCATCCAATTGTGATTTCTTCTTCTTTACCAACTTTTACTTCTTCAAGATTTCTATTAATGTATGTTCCACTCATTTGTAATTTAATATCTTTTAATAAATCTTGTACATTAAATGTTTCACCTTGGTTGTATTCAATCTCTATCTCAATTTTTGTATCATCAATAATATTATTTAAACTAATTTCATTTTCAGACACAAGCTTAATATCTAGAATAGCATTTCTTATTTCTTCATTTATTCTAGATTCTTCTGTTTTCTCTTTAATTATTTCTTCTTCATTTACTAAAGTATCTTCTGATACAACTTGTTCTCCTGCTGGTTCTTGTACTGGATTTTCTGTTGGTTCTTCTACACTTGGTGTTATAGGCTCTGTTGCTTTTGTATCTTCTACTGTTGAATTTGTTTCTAATACACCTAAAAATGGATTGCTTGATGCAGTATTAGTTTCTTCTACTACAGTATTTGTATCAGTTTCATTTACAGATGTTCCTTGTGTTTCTAATGCTGAAGCAAATGGATTTGATTGATCATCATTAGATAATACGCTTTGGAATGCTGATGTATTATCAGTTCCTACAACCTCATTTGTATCTACTGTATTTTGAGCTATAGTATTAGTAGAATCTATATCAACTACATTTTCTTCTGGCTCTTGTACAAGAACATCATTAATAGATGGTTGCTCTTCTGGTACAGCTGGTTCTTCTGGTTGATTAGGTTCCTCCTCGTTTTGCTCAGTATCATTTACAAGAACATCTTTTAAAGCTGCTTGATAATTTCTATCACTTAAAAGATTTTCTGTAACACTAGTAAATTTAAAATTTATATTATCGTCATTACTTGAAACTGCTTTAATTGTTCCAGTTTTCAAATATCCCTCTACTTGTGGTAAAACTTCAACAACTAGTTTTACTTTTTCTTTTACATTTTCAGTAATTTCAGTTGTTTTATTGCCATTTTCGTCTTCAAAATAAGCATCAAACTTAACTTCATCTTTTTGGAAAAGTCCTTTGGTTATAACTTCAAATTCATCACTTGTAGCTATTGCAGCTATTGTGTAACCAAAGTTTGAAAACAACATCATAAATACGATTAAAATTACTAAAAATTTGTTTTTTCTAGTTTTCATTGTCTCCATAAATTACTCCTTTTCTTTAGAATTAACAAAATACGTCTATTTTTTATATCACTATATAATATTACTCTGTTTAGAAAAGTTTGTAAATGCCACTATTTGCTAGGTTTTCTCATCACTTTACTTTTCCTTTTACGGATGTGTTTACTGAGATTCCTGATACCTTAAATATTAAATTTTAATTACATTTTTTAAAAAAACACTGCATTTTCCACAGTTTTTGAACAATTTGTGGAAATCCCTAAGTTTTTTGGCAACTTTCTAATTTAAGTCGCATATACATATATTAATACAAAAAAATGCTACAGATAGGAGGTAGTTTATCTTGGATAATATGGATATTAATAAAATTTTATCTGCAATTTCTAAAATGGATAAAGAAGAACTTGAAAAGAACCTTTATAAGGCTCAGCAAATACTAGAAAATACAAATTTAAAGAAAGAAGATAAATAATATGAATGAAGACTTTTCAGAAATTTTCTCTAAATTTCAAAATATACTTAAAGAAAAAGATATTGATTTAAACAACTTTACTTCTGGAAATAAACAAGACGAATGTGAAAATACAAACTCAGATTTTTCTTTGGATATAAATACTATACTAAAAATAAAAGAAGTATTAACTAAGATCAATCAAAACCGTGATTGCCCTAGAAATAAATTGCTTCAATCAATAAAGCCTTATTTAGAAGATGAAAAACAAGAAAAGTTGGAACAGTATATAAAAATTGCCAATTTACTTACTATTTTAGAGACCCAGAATATTGGTATAAGTTTGTTTAATAAAAATGAAAAAGGCTATGATTATATTCTAATCATAACCTTATTTCTTCTTATCTTTTAGATTATTATTATCTCATTGTTTTCTATTTTACAAACAGGGCATCTTTCAACCTTTTCTCCAACTTCTCTTACCAAATTAGCAATTCTAATTTGTGTAACATCAATTGAATTAGCTGATATGATAGCCATTTTGTTTCCGATTAGCTCCTGCGTGAGCTAATCCTCTTAAAGATCCCATAATCATGATGTTTCCACCTGCTATAACTTCTGCGCCTGCATTTACATCTCCACAAATTACTAAACTTCCTGGATATTCTTTTTTCTGGCCTGATCTTAGGGAACATTGTATAAACTTGGTTTCAGATATATCTGTTTCAACTTCAAAAGTTCTCTTTATAGCATGCAAACCTAGTAAATCTGATACATCATCAAATCTTACTTCTACATCAATTTGAGATTTAATTAATTTTTTTACTTTCTCTATCTCTAAATCTGTAAAAAGCCTTCCTGTAACTCTCATTGGCATTGTTGAAGTTTGATAAAATTCACTAAGTTTTGGTAGTTTATCTTCTAACTCAGCAATTATTTCATCTATTTCTGCGATTACATTTACATTTAAAATAATTTCATTTGTGGTCTGGCTGATTTTTATATTGTTGCCTAACATAACTCCTCCTATTACCTAAAAGATTCCATTTCTGACAATGCAGTCATAGGCTCTCTTATTTCGTCCATATTCATTCCAAAGTATTCAGTCATTATATCTCTTACAACTTCTGCAGTGTATGAACCATGTCCTCCCTTTTCAACCATAACAACAATTGCAATTTCAGGATTATCATATGGTGCATATCCAGCAAACCAAGCTATAACTTCTTTTGACTCTTTATCATCTGTAAGTTCGGCAGATCCTGTTTTACCTCCCATTTCAATTTCAAAATCTTTTAAAATTGTATAGGCTGTTCCTCCAGCATCTTCTGCAACTGATTTCATACCTTCGTGAATAGCATTCATAGTTTCTTCACTAATATTTTTATCTTCTGTAACTGCAATTTCTCTATTTAATTTTTTACTTACGTATCTATCTACTTCATCTTGCGATACTTGCGTTCCATTTGAATTTACTACATTTTTTACAATTGATAAATCAATTGGATGTCCTCCATTAGCTATCATTGCAATATATTTTGCCATTTGTACTGGTGTAAATGTATTTAAACTCTGTCCTATAGAAGCTGATGCTGTATCTGCAAGTGACCAATTTCTATCTGTAACTAATTCTCTTTTGGCTAATATTCCAGCACTTTCACTTAATTCTATTCCTGTTTTATTTCCTAAGCCAAAGTAGCCTGCCCAATAATCTAATGTATCTATGCCAACTCTTTTTCCAACTTCATAAAAGTAATAGTTACATGAAGCTTTTATTGCTCCTTTAACATCTAGCCATCCATGTCCTCTACCATAAGAATTGAAATACCAACATGCTGGATTTCTTTGATAATTAGGATCATCACTAACAATAAATCTTCCGTTATCATTTACTTTTTCTGTTGTTGAAATTTTGTCTTCTTCTATACCTGCAACTGCTGTAACCATTTTAAATATTGATCCTGGTGGATATGCTCCTTGTGTTGACCTACTATATAATGGATTATAAGCATCTTCTGCAAGATATTCATTCATTTTTGCTTGTGAAATTCCATTATAAAATAATTCTGGTTCAAAATTAGGATAACTTGCCATTGCTAATATTTCACCAGAATTAACATTCACAACAACTGCTGCCCCACCTTCTGCTGGATGTTGCTCAGAGAAACCACCTTCTCTAATTTTCATTATGTTGTTTTCTAATGCTCTTTCTGTTATCCCTTGAAGATTTGCATCTATTGTTAAAACAATGTCTGACCCACCTATTGCTTCTTGAGATGTGTATTCCCCCATTACAATTCCATCAACAGACATATCTATTTGTTTTTTTCCATCTTCTCCTCTTAAGTAATTTTCAAATACTTTTTCTATTCCATATCTTCCAACTTTATCATCAACATCATATTTATGTGTATCGCCTTCTTTTTCAAATTCCTTTTTATCGTCATCTGAATATCTTCCCATATATCCAATAATATGTGCTGCCAAATTTCCTGTATGATATACTCTAATTGGCTCTATAACAATATTAACACCAGTTAAATTTTGCGAATTCTCTTGTAACTGCACAGCACTTTCTCTTGATATTTCTTTAGATATTTCAATTGATCTTGTTGTAGAGTATCCTATTGTTGTAATTGCATATCTTATTGCTAAAATTTGTCTTATTTCTTTTGGGTTATCTGTATTTATATTATATTTATCTCTAAATAGATAAAACGCCTCTTCTGCTGAAGCAGCTTCTGGAATTTTATATTTTGTTTTCCACTGACTTAACTCATCTTCTGTTTCAAAATGAAATTCAAATGGATCTATACTTATTGGGAAATTATCTATATATTCATTTCCATTGTTTTCTAGTATATTTGTCATAAGTAATATAGAATTATTTAATTGCTCGTCTTCTGTTTTAGATTTATACATTTCTAATGAAAAGTGCATTTCTGTACTCACCAGAACATTTCCACTTCTATCCATTATACTTCCTCTTGCTGCCTCTATTTTAGCATCACGAGTAAGTTTTTTATTTGAATCATTTCTATATTCAGAACCATTTACTATTTGCAAATTGAATAATTGCATTAATATTACTATTCCTACTAGATAAACTATTGTTGTTAATATATTATACCTAAAATTAGATTTCTCTAATTCACTTTTCAGCTACTCCACCTCCTTTTAGAAATCCACGGGATAACTAATCCATACATCGCTCTGCTCCTACGGCTTAGAAATCACATTGGATAACTAATCCATACGTCGCTCTGCTCCTATGGCTTAGAAATCACATTGGATAACTAATCCATACGTCGCTCTGCTCCTATGGCTTAGAAATATCTTGTTAGTATGTTTGTGTGTTTTAAATTTCTATCTATTACATATCCAAATTTTTGAATTAATGGATATAGAATTATTGTAATTAAAATATTGTATAAAATTTCAATTACTACTATTTTTGTGAAATATAGTAGTTCTCTATCAAATTCTAATATTATTGAATTTAAAAAATATGCTCCAAATTCATATATTAAAGTTGAACCTATAACCATAAATATGATTGTTAGTCTGCTTTCTTTTGAAAAGTTCTTATCAAAGTATGAACCTAAATATGCAACTACACAAAGCATTACAGCCGAAATACCTATTGTTCTTCCAAATATTAAATCTAATATTAAACCAAAAATAACTCCAAATGAAATACCTAAAAATTGTGTTGCATATAAGCCTATAAATAAAATATATATAATAAACAAATTGGGACTAATTCCAGCTATTGTAAAATAAGAAAATACATTAACTTGAAGAAAATATGTTAAGAAAAACATTAAAATTAAACTTATTACTATTGCTAATTTTCTCATTTTAACTCCATTAAAATATATTTAGGTTTTTGAACTCCTATAAACTTAGTTTTTTATTACAAGTACAGTATCTATCTTTGAAAAATCTACTGCTGGCTCAACAATTGCATATCTATCTGTAAGATTATTTGTTGTAATAATTTCTTTTATTGTTCCTATTATTATTCCTTTTTGATATATTCCACCAATTCCTGATGTATAAACATTATCTCCTTGAATTAATTCTGCTCCTGTTGGAATATATGACGCTCTTAAAACTTGATCATTTTCAAGAGTTCCTTTACAAATTATACTTTCTGAAGTTGTACTTATTGTAGAACTTACTGTAGATGCTGAATCTATTATAACTTGTACTTTACAAGTTTTATCTGCCACTGAAATAACATATCCAACTAAACCTTTATCAGCAATAACAGTCATTTTCTCAGTGATCCCATCATTTGCACCAACATTTAAAACTAATGTACTGCTAAAATTGCTTACATCTCTGTTTATTACATAAGCTGGAATTGTATTATATTCAGAGTACTTTTCAAATAAATTCATATGTTCTTTTAATGTGTTATTTTCTGCTTTAATTACTTCAAGTTCTCTTAATTCTGTTTCTAACTGACTATTTTTCTCTCTTAAAGCTTCATTTTCTGCTATAATATTATCCATATTAGAAAAATAAGCACTATTTCCTTGAATCTTATTTTTAATATCTGTTGTGATTCTTTGTATAGGATTTACTATAGCACTTGCTACACTTTCTAAATAAGTTAATTTATTTGTTTCAACATTTGAAAGAAAAATTAACAATATTAAAATAATGGCAGTTATAATTCCACCTAAAATTTCAGTTTGTTTATTTCTATTCATTAATATCTTCCTTAAAAAGTTATTTAGGTTTGGGATACCTATAAACCATTTATTTCAACATTTTGATATATTCCATCACCAATAATTATATGATCTAACAATGTTATATCTACAAGTTTTGTAGCATTATAAATTTTCTTTGTGAATTCAATATCTTCTTTACTTGGCATTGGATTTCCGACTTGGATGATTATGTATTAAAATAATTTTAGGAATCTGATTTTTTATTGGTTCAGATAAAATTGCTTTTATGTTTGTAAAAATATTATTTTCATTTCCTACAGCTATACAAGAAATCTTTTTTATAATATTTTTATTATCTAACATCACAATTTTTAAAACTTCATTTTTTTCATTTTGAAGTTCTTCCATAAAAAGATTAACTACATCATCTCTAGTTTTTATTTTTAATCTATTTATTTTTAAAGGTTTTGATATTCTTTTAGCAATTTCTCCAACAGCTTTAAGCTCTATTGCTTTTACAGTTCCAATTCCACTTACTTTACTTAATTCTTGAATTGAAATTGTTTGTAGAAATCTTAAACTATTTGAATAATCTACATTTTTACTCATAATTTCTTGAGCAATTTCTATTGAAGATTTTTCTTTTGTACCTGTTTTTATTATTATAGACAGAAGTTCGCTGTTTGTAAGAGCTGATTCGCCATACATAAGCATTTTTTCATATGGTCTTTCAGAAGTTGGTATATCTTTTATATTACCCATTTTTTCCTTTCTGTCTGCTTTTATGCCTAAATTAAATTTTTCTATATATAAGAATTGATATCGCCATTCCTAAAATACTTGCTATATTTATTTTTATCATGAAACTAAAAGTTATTTTTAACACACTTAAGTCTAATGTTACGGGACTAGTGATTCCAAAACTTTGACCATAAGTTAACCACCATAGCCAATCAATACCTTCTGCTAATATTCCAAGTAGACCTCCTACAACTAGTCCAGATAATAGAAATACTAATAGTATCCAAAAATTTTTTTCTTTTGTTGCCATATTTACCCCCATATGTATTTTTTACAAAATATTTTTTTATTTACGGAAATCTAAATTTATACTGTTATATTATATCTTGATACATGTAAATTTTCAAGTAATTTATATAGTTTTTTATAATAAAAGTTCTTTTAGAATTTCTTGATTCTAACATAACAAAAAAGAAGGCTTTCGCCTTCTTCTAATTTCTAGTATAAATAACTTTGTGGATTTCTTGCATTTCCGTTTACACGAATTTCTAAATGCAAATGTGGTCCTGTTGAATTACCTGTTGAACCTACTGCAGCTATTACCTCACCTTGATTAACAGTTTCTCCAACATTAACATATAATCTGCTACAATGAGCATAGTATGTTTGTATTGAATCTGTATGTGCTACTACTACTAAGTTTCCATATGACCCTTTATATCCAGCTTGTATTACTGTTCCTGCTGATGCTGCTTTTATTGGTGTTCCTGCTGATGCTGCTATATCTAATCCTGTATGCATTCCACTGCTTCTTCTACCAAATCTAGATGTAATTGTTCCTGATACTGGTTGGGCTAAAGCAATTCCTAATGCAGATGTTGAATTATCTATATTCTTAGCTGTAACAACTTTAGTTTTTTTCTTTACCACAGGCATTTTCTTATATAATGCTGCAACTGCAGTTTCTTTATTTGAAAATTCTTTTAAATCTGTTGTGTATTTTAAAGTATATGTAACAGAGTCTTTGTTTTGGCTGTTTTGATTTTTTAGTTCTTCTATAATTGAATTTGCTTCTTCATAAGTTTGTACATAATATTTTTCTTCATTATTTTCTAATATAGCATAATACTTGTAATATGGTATACCTGAACTAACTACTTTGCTAAATATTTCATCATCATTAGCTGTAAGACCTTTTTGTAGTAAACAAAGCTTATACTCTGGTAATGTTTCTACATCTACGAAAGCAATTGTTTTATCATCACCCTCATTTAAGTACTTATTTAGCTTTTTCTGAAGTTTACTTCTGTCTTCTGTATAACCTATAAATTCACCTTCTAATGTTACACTGTACATTGGCTTATACACGACAAAAACTATAAATCCTATGATTGCAAGTCCTATAAGAAGCACAACAATCCATTTTATCCATGCTCTTAAACAGATTACAATGTTTTTAAAAATATTAGTAATTGCCAATCACCCCTTTGTACTTTAATTTACATATAGATTATAATATTTAATTTGTAATGTCAAGAGCATTTTATTATATAAAATTTAAAAAAGTGGCATAGCTCTTAGAGTTAATGCCACAAAAAATTTTTTATGAATTTGATACTTCTGTTTTTACTTTTGATATTTCTTCTGGTGTTGCATTTTGAGCAGGAGTATAATATCCTTTTGATTCTGCAAGCTTAAATAGTTCATATTGAAAACTCTCTGAAGAATTTCTCAAATTTTGAAATGTTTGTCTAAGCTCCATATTAGCAGTTTCAATTATTGCTCCTTCATAATCTTTTAAAGAAGATTTTGTTGATGATAAAACATCATTAACTATTGATTTCTCTTCCATTTTTCCTCCTTAACCTAAAAATGATATTAATTTTTGTTTAGAATTTAAACAATCTTGTGCAGCTTTGTTTAAAATTTGTTTAATTTGTGGATCTACTGCAGTATCTGCATAGTGTGTAAATTTGCAATATGAATTTTCTTGTTCTCCAATAAAATGACGTAGATTTTGTAATTCCATTTGATTTAATGTTGCCATAAAAAACCATCCTTTCCTAAGTACTTTTAGGATTTATTATTTCTATTTTTTATTTTTTTATACATAAAATTATTAATATCTTGACAAAATCGCTATTTTTGATTTATAATAATCATTGTTGAATAAACAATATGCGCTATTAGCTCAGCTGGTAGAGCAGCTGACTCTTAATCAGAAGGTCCGCGGTTCGATCCCGCGATGGCGCACCAAAACAGCAGAAATCAAAATCTGCTGTTTTTTTATTTAATAATTAATATACTCAATATCGCAAGTATGTTTACATAATTTTAAAGGTGTGTTATAATAATCCTTGCAATTCAATATAAATTTTTATATTTTAAGGAGATATCTTATGCAATTATGGACAGTTCAGCCTTATAATGTTTATGAAACACTTACTGCAACTGGCATTTATAAATGTAATCCACATTTAAGTTCTCTCTTAGAGGAGGATTCTTTTATAAATGCTTACAAATGGATTTCTAATGAAATGAAAAATCGAATTGGTAATCCATCTGCTGATATAACTTTTCCTGTATGGGCTTAGTATCGTGTTGATGGAAAAAATCGGAAACCTGATATGAGAACAATAGGTATGAGAGTATTTGAAGAATCAGTTCTTATGGAAATTGAAATACAAGATAACAAAGTATTGCTCTCTGATTTTGATCATTGGCATTTAGTTCTTAATGATGGCATTTTCTATAAAGCAAGTTTATTAGAAAATATTTCATCCGAAGAATGGGAACTCGAAACAGATAAAGAAGATGTATATTATGAAAATTTATCAGATCAAGAAAAAATCACTTATAAAGAAAACAGCTGGAAAAATATATTTTCTCCTGATATAGTAAGTCGGTCAGCTTATGTACAAGCAACATTTTGGGAACTGGAAAAAGAACAAATTAAAAAGGTATGGAAATTAAAAGGATATCACCAAAATAAGTACATGCTATAATTAGCAAAACAAAACTCGGAGATAATAAATCATCTCCGAGTTTGCTCATTTTTAGCCTTACTTAAGGAATATATAAAACTAACCTCTCACTAAAAACTGTTTCTCTCCCATTTGACATCTTTTTAACAAAAGCTACTGCAAACTTTTCTTTCTTGCTAAATTTTGCTTTCACCTCTTTCATTTCACCATTATTGAAGATAAAATACCCTGTCTTTACCTTGCCAAATAGTACAATTACTCGTTCTTCAATATTTCCATTCTCAGAATTTTCATTACTTGTCAGCAATTTTCGTATACGCTTTTTCTTTTCTTTGCTACTGACTATCTGAACTATTAACTCTCCCTCTTGTATTGGGTATTCTGAAAAAACATCTCCAATCCGTTTTAATTCAAACTGAGTTAACATTCCACTTTTTAAAATAATCTCTGAATAAAGTATAGCATGATTATTTTTACGAATAACTTCTTTCGGAATTTTGAACATAGTAAACAAAACATTCTCCTTTCATACAAGTACTTACTTATAAAAAATTGTATCATCACTATAAAAATATCTTATATATTATACCAAAAAACAAATCTATTTGCAATATTATGTACACTATTGCAAATCAAGTAAATTTTTGTTATAATTAAATGTGTTTTGTAACTCGTTAACGTGTATTTTCAAATAATTTTGGAGGTATTTATATGACAAAAGTCGAATACGTAGATATTGTTGATGAAAATCCACCATCTAATAGTAACCCAGCAGAAATAGCAAAAAAACTTGAGGAAAAAATCAATTCTATAAAGTCATCTTCTGTCTATCCTCTACTATTTATTTGTTCTAATTTTCTGGGTACTAAACCAATGTATAGTAAGTTTCCACCCAGTTCTAACAACATCAGTAACAGCCATTATGCAACTTACGAACCTGACAACACAATTTACCAGTTCATACTTTTCTTTGATGAGCGGTACAACTAATTCAAAAACATGGAGGTAGATTTATGAACAGTAGTATTCGGGAAAGCGCTATTGAAAATGCAGTAAACGAAGTATTGCAGGAATTAATTAACTCTGAGGAGAAAGCTGAGAGACTTGTTTCTAACACCAAGTATATGCTTTGGCTGGAAGAATTCACAGCTAAAAATCATGGGTTTAGTGACGATTCTTGGCTTTATAATTCGGAAAAACTTTCAGCAATTGACTCCGAAAATGTCCACAATTTATGTTCCTTTTTTAATGGAATTGCAAAATATGCGGATAATAACTTTCTGCCTGTGTATTCTGAAGATGCACATGAATCTCATGTGTACATTCAATTCAATGGCATTGGTTATGAAATCGGTGTAGTCGTTGGGCAAGGAGCTTACACTTACTGCCAGAGGCTTAACATTTTTTCTGACAAGCGCTTCATCAACTTCAATGACGTTGTGGCCAATAAAAAGCAGAAAAATGTTGACCACATCAATAAGCAACTTAATAAGCTGTCAGCATCAATCCATACTCTTATGGATATGGGTGTTCCAATAAAAGCAATAACAGGAACAATTGAAGATGCATTAAGCAATTAAGAACTACAAAAAGCGGAGAAACTTAGGTTTCTCCGCCTTTTGCTTTAGTATTTAATTAGATTAGATTTCTAGTAGTTTATGAATTCATTATTCCTTCAAACTCTTCGCCATCTATCTTTTCCTTTTCTAATAAGACATTTGCAACACTATGAAGTTTTCCCATATTCTCATTTAAAATGTCTTCTGTTCTCTTATATGCTGTATCAATTATTCTTTTAACTTCTTCATCTATTAATCCAGATGTTTCTTCACTAAAGTTCTTTTGTTGAGTAAAATCTCTTCCTAAAAATACCTCTTCTTGTCCTGAACCAAAAGTAATAGCTCCTAATCTTTCACTCATACCATATTTTGTAACCATAGCTCTTGCAATTTTTGAAGCTCTTTCAATATCATTACTTGCTCCAGTAGAAATATCTCCTAAAACTAAAGCTTCTGCTACTCTACCACCTAGCAATGATATAATTTGTTCTTCCATTTCTGATTTACTCATAAAAGATCTATCTTCAGATGGTCTATACATTGTATAACCACCAGCCATTCCTCTTGGAATTATTGAAATTTGATGTACATCATCTTGTGTTTCTAAGAAGTGACTTGCAACAGCATGACCAGCTTCATGGAATGCAACAAGTTTTTTCTCTTTATCACTTATTACTCTTGTTTTCTTTTCTGGTCCCATTGTAACTTTTATCATTGCATCTTCAATTTCTGCCATTCCTATTTCTGCTTTGTCTCTTCTTGCAGCAAGTAAAGCTGCTTCATTTAAAATATTTTCTAAATCTGCACCAACAAATCCTGCTGTATTTTTAGCAATTGTTGATAATTCAACATCATCTGCTAATTTCTTCTTTCTTGCATGTACATTTAATATTTCTTCTCTTGCTTTAACATCTGGTGCTCCAACAACTATTTGTCTATCAAATCTACCTGCTCTTAATAACGCTTTATCTAATACATCTGGTCTGTTTGTAGCTGCAATAACTATAACTCCTTCATTTGCTGAGAATCCATCCATTTCAACTAATAATTGATTTAATGTTTGTTCTCTTTCATCATGTCCTCCACCTAGTCCTGCGCCTCTTTGACGACCAACTGCGTCAATTTCATCTATAAATATAATACAAGGAGAGTTCTTTTTTGCTTGTTCAAATAAATCTCTAACTCTTGAAGCACCAACACCAACAAACATTTCTACAAAATCAGAACCACTTATAATAAAGAAAGGAACACCTGCCTCACCTGCAACTGCTTTTGCAAGTAATGTTTTACCAGTACCTGGTTGACCAACAAGTAAAACTCCTTTTGGAATTCTTGCTCCCATATCTGTAAATTTCTTTGGTGATTTTAGAAATTCTACTATCTCAGCAAGCTCTTCTTTTTCTTCTGTTATACCTGCAACATCTTTAAATGTTATTTTTGTTTTATTGCTATCTGTTGTATTAAGTACTCTAGCTTTGCTTTTTCCAAATGTCATTGATTTATTTCCACCTTGATTTGGGTTCATTATAGCAAAACTAAATAATAAGAAAATTAATAGTAAAAGTACTGGAGAAATTAAACTAAGTATTTCTACAAAGAAAGATTCTTCTGTTTGTTCAACTTCTATTTGTCCACTTACTATATTTTCTGAAATTTGTTCCATAAATGAATCTATACTTGGAATGCTTGATGTACTAATATCTGCTTTTGTAGCTTTTGTTTCGTCTTTTCCATTTGAATATGCTGTAACAGATATTCCATCTGCTGATATTACTATTTTAGTAATTTCACCTGATGATATTTTAGTAACAAGTTCAGAATAAGTAATTTTATTATCTGACATTCCTAGTAATCCACTTAAAGCACAAAGTATTACTAATCCTATTATTAACCATGTGGCTAATGTTTTAAATCCGCTCTTCAAATTTTTTTCCTCCCATATTTCTATTATGTATGCATAAAATATAGCATAGCAATTTTACGATTTCAACCTGTTTTTTTAAAAGAAATATCACTGTAATATTCCATTTTATAAACCTTTTACGGATTCTTATTTTAGACGTTTTATAACAATTGTTTTATTTTTTATTTCTACTCTTAATTTCTTATTTGGAGTCAAAAATTTGTTACCAATATTATTGTTACATAATTTTATTATATCCTCTATATGAATTTTCTCTATTCCTTTAGTATTACCGAATAATTGGTTTATAGCATATAAAATAACACGTTTTTCAATAGCTTTTTCTTCGTTGTTAAATTTCTTTAAATCTAATATAATTTTAGCCTCTTTTTCATCATTATATACATTATCTTTTGAAAAATTTTCCTCTAAAATCATATTTTTATAAGATTTTTCTGTTTGAACTTCTAAATATTTTAAATCATCTTTTGTTATATTAGATAATCTTGTAATCGTTTCCACAATGTTCGGATTAAGTTCTTGTTTTATATAGGGAATTACAATGTTTCGAATTTTATTTCTTGTATATACATTATCATCATTTGATTCATCATATCTTGGATTTAGTTTTTTCTCTTCACAATATGACTCAATATCATCTCTACTAGTTTCAATAAGTGGTCTTATATATTTACCATTTATTGCTTCTATTCCCTTTAATCCTCCAAGTCCACTACCTCTTACAATATTCATAATAATTGTTTCTACATTATCATTACTATTATGTGCTATTGCAATCTTGTTTGAATTTGTTTTAGATTGTATTTCATCAAAAAATTTATATCTGATAATCCTTCCAGTTTCTTCTAGTCCTCTTTTTTGAATTTCTGCTTCTTTTTTTATATCTGCATGTAATATAAAACACCTAATATTAATTCTATTGCAAAATTCAAAAACATATTGTTCATCTATCTTTGCATTTTCTCTTAATCCATGATTTATATGAGCAACTACCATTTCAAAATCTAGTTTATTGCTTTCTTTTAATTCATATAAACAATTAAGCAAAGTTATAGAATCAGGTCCTCCAGAAACTGCAACAACAATCTTGTCTCCATTTTCTATTAAATTATATTTTTTAATTGTTTTTAAAATTTTATCTTCTAACATATATTTCTCTCCATATAAAATGACCAGTTAGGGACGTTAGTTTCAGTACTCAATATTTTACGTCCCCAATTGGTCATGGTTCTTCAAAAAATCTTCTATCTAGATTTGCAAATTTCGTATAACTTGGAAGCCATGCTAAATCAACAGTTCCTGTTGAACCGCCTCTGTGCTTAGCAAGTATTACTTCTGCTACATTTTTCTTCTCACTATCTGGATTATAGTAATCATCTCTATATAAGAAAATTACAATGTCAGCATCTTGTTCTATCGCTCCCGACTCTCTTAAGTCAGATAGCATTGGTCTTTTATCATCACGTTTTTCAACACTACGTGAAAGCTGTGATAAGGCTATAACTGGTATATTTAATTCTTTTGCAAGAATTTTTAATGATCTACTAATTTCAGAAATCTCTTGCTCACGACTAGAATTCCTATTTCCACTACCTTGTATTAATTGCAAGTAATCTATTACAACTAAACCAATATCTTTTTCTAATTTCAGTTTTCTACATTTCGCACGAATTTCCATTATAGAAATACCTGCTGTATCATCTATAAATATTGGTGCTTCTGAAAGTCTACCTAAAGTAGTTGCTAATTTTACCCAATCATCGTCTTCTACAAGACCTGTTCTTATTTTATTACTATCTACTAAAGCTTCACTACACAAAATTCTGTTTCCTACTTGATCTTTAGACATTTCCAAGTTAAATATTGCAACACCTTTTCCTGATTGTACTGCTACATTTGTTGCAATATTTATGGCAAAAGCAGATTTACCCATCGCAGGTCTTGCTGCTACTATAAGTAAATCTGAATCATGTAGTCCTGATGTTTTAGAATCTAAATCTGCAAAACCTGTTGGTGTACCACTAAGTCTACCTTTACTATTATATAATTCTTCTAGTTTCGCATAAGATTCAATTAAAACATCTTTTATTGATGTATATCCTTTAGTATTTTTTTTAGATGCTAAATCGAAGATTTTCTTTTCAGCCATATCCATTATATTATCTACTTCTTCTGTTTCATCATATCCTAGAGCAACTAATTCATTCGAAGTATTAATTAATTTTCTAAGCATTGATTTTTCATCAACTATTTTAATATATTTTTCAACATTAGCAGTTGTTGGCACTCTTTCAGGAAGACTTGCTAAATATTCAAGTCCACCTATACGTTCAAACTTTCCTGTTTCAACTAATTCAGCTTTAACTGTAATGATATCAATCGGTTCACTTCTTGAATATAATGACCAAATTGCTTCAAATATTGCTTTATTATCTTCTCTGTAAAAAGCATCTGCTTTCAAAATTTCAATTGCACTAATAACAGAATCCTTATCTGTAAGCATACATCCAAGTATTGCTTGTTCGGCTTCTATATCATGTGGTGGAACTTTTCCTAACTCCATAGTACATACATCCTTTTTTATTGTTTTGGTGTTACCATTACTTGAACTGATGCAATAACACCTTCATTTAATTTTATATCAACTTTTGTAGCTCCTGCAACTTTTATAGACTCTTGTAACATGACTTTCTTTTTATCTACTTCTATTCCAAAGTCCTTTTTTAATGCTTCTGCAATTTCTTTTGCAGTAACTGCTCCAAACAATCTTCCATTTTCTCCTGCTTTAACAGAAATTTTTACAGTTATTGTTTTCATTTTTTCTGCAATTTTTTTTGACTCTTTTAAATCTTCACCTTTTCTATATTGGACAGATTCATTTTTTGCTTTTAAATTATTCATATTCCCTGCATCTGCTGGAATAGCCAAATTCTTTGGAAATAAAAAATTTCTAGCATAACCATCTGCTGCATTTATTACTTGATCCTTTTTACCAACACCTTTAATATCTTGTTTTAAAATAACTTTCATATATTCATCCTCCGTTCTAACAATATATGAGACATTGTATCAGTGCTAATTGTATAACATTTTTGTCCAAATTTCAAGTATTTCTAGCATTTATATTGATTTAAAGATTTTTTTAATATATACTTTTTGTAAATAGATATTTAAGGAGTAATTATGAGTTACTATAATCATCTCAAATTAGAAACAGATTCTATTAATTCTGCTACTGATTTTATTAATAGTACAAATCCACAGAATAGAAAATTTATAATTCCAGCAGTAATAATTGGAATTATTATTATTTCAAAATTTATTTTACTCTTTATTCATTACGATTCTTTTAAAAGTTATGATTTTACTGGGATTAGTACAACATATTTTCCAATTGCTATGGTAGTACTATGTTTATTTTTACTTAAATGTATATTAGTAGTAATAAGTTTTAAAGATGATGGTATTAATAATAAACAAACTTTTACTTTATCAATAATATGTTTTATTTTATTTATAATTTCTACTATTGTATTAAATTATATAGCTCATGTAGAAGATAGTGAAGCAATCAAATTTTACAATGAAGTACAAGAATCTGTTGAAAATAATACTAAAAAACAAAAAAATAAATTTGAAGAAATGTACTATAAAACAGAAACTCTTAAAGAAAAAGATTCAGAAGATAAATTTTATGAATTAAAACTTATTGTAGCAGACAGAGTACAAAATTCAAATATTCTATCCACTAGACTATATATGAACTTTGTAACCTTAAAATACTATTACTATTCATATTTTGATGGAGATCCAATGTATTACTATGGATTTTTAAATATATTCCCAAAAATTTATTTAGTGGGCGGAATATACTTTTCATTGGCTAAAAAAAGAGAACTTAAATATATACCAAAAACTCCTTAGAAAAATCTAAGGAGTTTTAAATTACTCTGTTTCTAATAAATATTCGTTAATTCTAATAACTAATTCATCTTTAGCCTCTTCTAAAGAAAATCCTTCAAGTTGAGCTCCAGCCAATGTTATATGACCTCCACCGCCCAACTTTTCTAGTATTATCTGTACATTTATATCTCCAATTGATCGACCACTAATATATACTTTATCGTCTATTTTAGCCATTACAAATGAAGCTGTTATATCACTTATTGTTAAAAGTTCATCTGCAGCTTTAGCAATAATTAAATTTGCATCGCTATTATTTTCTTCAAAAACTGAAATTGCAATTGTATTATTGTGAATTTCTACATTTCTAACAATATTTGAAATTATATTATAACTTTCTAAATCTGCCTGAAACCATTTTTTTACTCTTATTATATCAACACCATATTTTCTCAAATAAGCTGCTGCTTCAAAAGTTCTTACACCTGTTTTAAATGTAAAATCTTTTGTATCTACCATAATTCCACCATATAAACTTTCAGCTTCTAAAAGAGTTAATTTTATTGTATCTTGTGCATATTGAATTATTTCTGTTACAAGTTCTGCAGCAGATGAAGCATAAACTTCATGAAATGATATCAATACATTTTCAATACAATCTGGAGCTTTTCTATGATGATCTATTACTATTTTTCTTTCTATTTTATCTAATAATTCTGGAAATTCTACATATGAAGTCTTATGAGTATCTACAATGATTAATAAAGAATTTGGTTTTATTATATCTTTTGTTTCCTCTTCTGAAATAATGACATTCTTATACTCATCTTCTTTTTGAAGCACTTCTAAAAATTTTCCTAATGATTTTCCTTTTGGCTCTGTAACAATAAAGCATTCTTTTTCTAAACTTTTTGATAATCTGTATATACCTAATGCTGAACCTAATGCATCAATATCAATGTTTTTATGCCCCATTATAAATATATTTTCTGATTCACTTATAGCTGTTGAAATTGATTGTGATATTGTTCTAGCTTTAACTTTAGTTCTTTTTTCAACTTCTAAAGTTTTTCCACCATAGAATTTGTATTTTCCTTCTTTTTTTACAACAGCTTGATCTCCACCACGTCCTAAAACAATCTCCATGGCAGTTAAAGCTGATTTATATTTTTCATAATTTGTTTTTCCTTCATTTGTTACTGCTATACTTAATGTTACTTGAATTTTACTATCTATTTCTATTGTCTTAATTTTATCTAAAATATTAAATTTTTCTTTTTCAAATTCTGTTAAATATTGTTGTTCAAAAATAAAAATGAAATAATCTCTTTCTGTTTTAATAATCAATCCGCCTGTATTTGTTACCCAATCAATTATTTCTTTTTCTATTTTAGCTAATAATTCAATTTTTCTCTCTGGTAATATTCTTTGAACAAGTTCGTCATAATTATCTATCATTGCAACACCAATGCAAGATTTTGACTTATTATATGCATCAAATAGTTCATTATATTTAGTTTCATCTATAAAATATAATGATAAAACATACTCTTTTTGATTTTTAATTGTTCTTCTTTTAGATTTTACAAGACTTCCACGAATTCTATATACTTTTTTATCTATATTAAACTGTTTTATTATATCTATTGATTCACCATTTTTTTCAATATCTAACTTAATTTCTTTTACAATTGGATTTAAATTTGTTGCAATATCTATGTTTTGAAATTCTTCTACAAACTTTTTACTTCTCCATACTATATTTCCATCTGTTTCGATTAAAACTAGTGGTATTGGTGTATTTATTAAATTTCCTTTTGATGCTGTTGTAACATCAGAAGTTATATCTTGTATATGATTTTCCAACTCCGTTTTCTTTTTACCACTACTCCAGAATGTATATGAAACTGTTAATGCAAATATGATTATTGAAGGTATTATCCAACTTAAATCATATACACATAGCGATATACAAAGAATAGCTATAAGTAATATATATACTATGTTTTTGGATGTTAGACTATCTAATATTTTATTATTCGAATTCGGCATAGAACCCCCTATAAATTTATATACCCAAAATTACACCTTTATATTATATAACTTACAGACCAATTTGTCAAATTTACATAAAAAAGCGTCCTGTTTTGGACGCTTTTTTCTATATTTTAATAATTATTTTTTAATTGTTAAATTTACTTCCTTTGATGTATCTGTAAATGAATCATATACTGTTATTGTAACTTTTCCTGGTGCAACTCCTGTTACTATTCCATTTGAATTTACTGTTGCAATTTCTTCATCACTTGAAGTATATTTTAATGTATCCATACTTGCTTTTGATGGTGTTACTTGTAATTTCATTTGTAAATCTTTACCAACTCTTATTGTACTATTTGTAGATGTAAATGTCATAGTTTTAATTGGAGTTATTACTTTAACTTCTTTAGTTGCTTCTATTCCATCATATTTTGCTGTAATATTCGCTTTTCCATCTGCAACTGCAACAAGTTCATTATCTTTATTAATTTTTACGATACTTTCATCAGATGATTCATACTCAACACCTTCTGTTATATCTTCACCATCCATTGATACTGTCATTCCTACTGTTTTTTTCTTATCTGCTGATGATAAATATTCATTTTCAAATTCTAATGTAAGTTTTGGCATAATAGCTTCTGAACTACCTTTTTTTGATTCTTCACCAGTAGCTACTAAAGCAATTTTTCCTATATGACCTTTATTTAATACTAGAAATAATGCTATAAGCGCTACAATTATAAAAACTATTATTGATATTTTTAAAGATTTCTTTCCCATATTTTTCTCCTATTCTTCTGTTTACTTTTTGTTAATAACAATTACTGGTACTTCCATTTCATCTTCAGTAAGACCACAATGTGTTGATTTTTTTACTGGTTTTCCTTCTGCTAAAAATGTTTCTATTGTTATTATACTACTTGATATTGATAGTGCAATATAATTTCCTAAAAATTCATCTATTTTAGGATGTTTTTCACCATATCCTAAGAAATGTTTTTCTAAAAATTCCTCTTTTGTCATTAGCCAAAATTCATCTTTAAAAATACTATTGAATCTTTCTTCAAATACTTTTTTCATATCGTCTTTTACCCAAAAAGTAACTGTTCTTGATTCTAATGCCATTGGCATATACAAACATTCCATTATTTCTGGATATTCAAGTAAAGAATAAGCCTTTTCTATATTTTTATGACCATGATCTGCTGATATTATAATTAATGTATCATCTGATAATTTTTCAGCAAGTTCTTTTACTTTCTTTTCTGCCTCTAAAACATATTCCTTTGCTTCATCAGAATCAGTACCAAATTTATGTAATAATCCATCTGGTTTATCTGAATATGCCATAATAAAATTTTCTCCTGGAAGCTCACATAAAACTTCTATATTTTCCATTATTTCATCAATATCATCTGCTGTTACTGTTCTTCTTGATCTTCTATCTGAATATTTAGGCATTACTTCAAAAGCTCTTACCTTTGGTGAAGCACTTTCAATTTGCTCAAAAACTGAAGTATAATTAACTATTTTTTCAAATACATTCATTCTCGCTTTTGAAATATCCTCTTTTAAATATGATTCTTTATGAGATAACATATCTAAAGATCTTCCATATTCTTTAAAGTATTGTGACCATGCAATCCAGCCAGTTTCATAAGGAGGCTTTCCTGCATAATATGTTGTAAGAGCTGCTGTTGTTGTTGATGGATATACTGATGTTACACAATCTATTTTATTTTCTGCAAAATATCCGTTTGGAGAAATATTTCCTAATATATGTTCTCCCATTCCATCTAAAACTAAAAATACAACATTTCTATATTTTTTTTCTAATATTTTATCTAAATTTTCTAATGATTTATGTTTTGTATTTACATTATAATATTTTAAAATTGAAGTGATTGTACTTAAAATACAATGTTCATAATTTGGTAATACTATCTTATTTTCCATAATTTATATAAGTATTTTATACTTCCTTTCTTTTAAATTTCAGTATTATTATAATATAAATTATAATAATTTGCAATGAATTTATTATTAGGATAAAAAAACTGTAAAAGCAAAAGAAACCAATATCCTATAATATAAGAATACTGGTTTCTTTCCTTCGAATTTTATGATTTTACAAAATTCTTATTTTTTGTTAAAATTTATGCCTTTACAAAATCGTCTCTTTTCTCGTAGCCTTCGATGAATGCTTTAGTTCTATCATAGATTCTACCACTTGCCGTAAGTTTTAATGTTGTGTGAATCTTATAGAGTGACGCTTTGATGTTTTCGCTAAAAGCAACATTTCGCCAGTTATATTGGCCAGGTGCTAACCCAATCTGTTCAGCAATTACCTGTCTTGGAAATTGTCTCTGAACATATACTTCAGGATCATAGCAGGCAAGAAGTTGTCCATTACTCCCCTCTTGATAGGAAAAATAGTGGGTATGCTCTGCAACTGAAATATCCTCTACTGGTTTCATCTGAACCATTTCAAGATACTTTTTCTGAATCGGATATCCTACTACAACATGAGTATGTGCATGCACAATTGATTTCTTGTGTGCAGACATACCGCTTGGACCTGAACCGTGTTCAAAAAATGACACGATTTTCTTTTCTCCAAATGATTTTTTCAAGATGTATTCGACATCTTCGCAGACTTGCCTGTACTCGGGCAAGATATTTTCTGGAAACTGTGCTACTGATAAAATATGCCGTTTTGGAACAATCATAAGGAATCCTGGCACAAGGCTTCCCAGTTCCGAAGTAACATAGAAGTTTTCTGATTCATATATGATACAGTCTACTTCTTTTTCCACCAGTCTGTTATATTGAGCAAGATCATTGTTCATACCTTTAAGATTTGCGAGTTCACACAGAATACAGCGTTCTTCGGCTGTATTATATTTTTTTCCTGTTATATACTCGCCAGGTTCAAATCCAAGCTCACGACATTTATCACAAAATGCATCATTTGTTTTACAAAAGACATAAGTTTCTGTAAGATACTTAGAATCAAGCTGAACAACTGTGATTCTTTTATATCTTCCCACGTCTTCATCTGTTGCATTTAAAATAACTGGCGTTTTATTGTTTGCCCATACCTTTTTAATCAGCGTCAGTTCAACCTTATCAATAACTTGCAACCCCTCGAATTTTCTTGCATGGTTAAGCTGAATTTCATTTTGTACTGCCATTAAAATCCGTTTTTTTGTAATCATACTAGAACCTCCTTGCTGTTTTGAAAAATGATTACTATTTCTACGCTTAGACATTGTCTAATGCAGTCATTATAACATTGTATAGCATTTATGTCAACTATTTACAAAAAAATAAGTGAAATATATATTATTAATATATAATTTCACTTACTTTTCTATAATCTTTTTTAATTTTTCATCCTCGTCCATTTCCAAGGGTCTTTAATAATATCTTCTTTAATTTCTTCTATACACATATTAGATATTTCTTCTATCAACTTTTCAACTAAGTCAAAAGATAATATTTTTAATTCTCCATCTTTAAAAAAAACTTTATTCTTAACTTTATCTGGAAGAACTACATTATATTTTTTTATTAGACTATCATTTAATATATCATAATCATTATATAACTCAGTTGAAATTCTGCTTATGTAATGGTTATAAAATAAATAATCTGTTAATAAATGTAAAAAATATCCTCTATTAAATGCTGTATCTAACTCTTTATCCAATAAAAAATTATATAAGTTTGATTTTGAACTTTCAGATCCATAATGTGTTTTTGATTTATCCTTTACAGAATCTGGAAATATAACTCCAGCTATAAATTCCTCATAATTATTATTTTCATTTTTGTGTTTTCTGATATATTCTTCTGCAACAGCCAAATGAATTACATACCCTGCCATGATTATGCTCCTTTTTATAAAAGAAATAGCCTAAATAATTAGGCTATTTCTTATTTATTTTTATTCTTGATTTTCTATTTCTGCATCAACATCTTCTTCAACTGTTTTTTTCTCATTTTCTGTATTAATTCTTATATCTTGATAACGTCTTAAACCTGTTCCTGTTGGAATTAGTTTACCAATAATAACATTTTCTTTTAATCCCATTAAGTTATCAACTTTACCTTTTATAGCAGCTTCTGTTAATACTTTTGTTGTTTCTTGGAATGATGCTGCTGATAAGAAACTTTCTGTTGCAAGAGATGCTTTTGTAATACCTAATAAAGTTCTTCTATATGTTGCAGGAGTTCTTCCTTCTGCTATTAATTCTTCATTTCTTCTTTCAACTTCTAATAAATCAACAAGTGAAGCTGTATAGAATTCAGAATCACCTGGTTCCTCAATTCTAACTTTCTTAAGCATTTGTCTTGTAATAACTTCGATATGTTTATCGTTAATATCAACACCTTGGTTTCTATAAACTTTTTGAACTTCAGCTATTACATATGTGTAAACACCTTCAACACCTTTAATTGCAAGTAAGTCTGCTGGATTTACAGAACCTTCTGTAATTTGGTCACCAGCTTGAATTTCATCTCCGTCTTTAACTCTTAATTTAGAACCAAAGCTAATTGTATATGTTTTAGAATCATCATTACTTGTAACAATAACTTCTTTTCTCTTTTTCTCGTCATTGATTTTAACTTTACCAGCAATTTCAGAAATGATTGCCATTCCTTTTGGAGTTCTAGCTTCAAATAACTCTTCAACTCTAGGAAGACCCTGTGTAATATCTCCACCAGCAACACCACCAGTATGGAATGTTCTCATTGTAAGCTGTGTACCAGGCTCACCAATTGATTGTGCAGCAATAATACCTACTGATTCTCCTTCATTTACTCTTTCACGAGTAGCTAATCCCATACCATAACATTTAGCACAAGCACCATGTCTTGCTCTACATTCTAGTATAGAACGAACTTTAACTTTAGTGATTCCTGATTTAACTATTTGTTTAGCCATATTATCAGAAATCATTGTGTTAGCATCTACTATTAAGTCTCCTGTTTCTGGATTTTTAATATCTTCTAATGGATATCTACCAACTAATCTTTCTTCTAATGGTTCAATTACTTGGTTTCCATCTTTAATATCTTCTACAACAATACCTCTTGTTGTACCACAATCTTCTTCTCTAATTATGATATCTTGAGATACATCAACTAATCTTCTTGTTAAATATCCAGAGTCTGCTGTTCTTAAAGCTGTATCTGTTAAACCTTTTCTAGCACCATGGGCTGAAATAAAGTATTCTAGTGAATCTAATCCTTCACGGAAACAAGATTTTACTGGAATTTCAACGGCTTTACCTGATGTATCAGCCATAAGTCCACGCATACCTGCGATTTGTCTTAATTGGTTCATGTTACCACGAGCTCCTGATTGAGCCATCATATAGATTGGGTTTAATTCATCAAAGTTATTTTTCATTGCTTCTGTTACATCATCAGTTGCTTTTTCCCAAACTTTGATAATAGCATTATATCTTTCCTCGTTAGTAATCATACCACGTTGATATTGTTTGAATATATTTGTAACATCATCATCTGCTTTTGTTAAAATTTCTTTTTTAGCTTCAGGTACAGCAACATCAGCAACAGAAACTGTTATAGCTCCTTTTGTTGAATATTTATAACCTGTAGCTTTAATATAATCTAAAACCTCAGCACTCTTAGATAAACCATGAACATTTATACAATTTGCAACAATTTTTCCTAAATTCTTTTTGATAACTGGGAAATCAATTTCTAAATCGAATTCTTTTTCAGGATCTGTTCTATCAACAAAACCTAAATCTTGTGGAATCCCTTGATTATATATTAATCTACCAATTGTTGTTTCAATTGTTTTATGTCTTACAGTTCCATCTTCATCTGTTTTGAATCTTCTAACTTTAACTTTACAATGTAATCCAACATCTCCATTTTGATAAGCCATTAATGCTTCTTCTTCATCTTTGAAGAACATTCCTTCACCTTTTTCACCATCAATTTGAACTGTTAGATAGTAAGCACCTAAGATCATATCTTGTGTAGGTACTGTAACTGGTTTACCATCTTGTGGTTTTAATAAGTTATTTGTAGAAAGCATTAAATATCTTGCTTCTGCAATAGCTTCTGGTGTTAAAGGAACGTGAACAGCCATTTGGTCACCATCGAAGTCAGCATTAAATGCTGTACAAACTAATGGATGAAGTTTGATTGCTCTACCTTCAACAAGTATTGGTTGGAATGCTTGAATACCTAATCTGTGTAAAGTAGGAGCACGGTTTAACATTACAGGGTGATCTTGAATAACCTCTTCTAATATATCCCATACTTCTGGTCTTAATTTTTCAACCATTCTTTTTGCATTTTTAATATTATGTGCAATTCCTCTACCAACTAATTCTTTCATAACAAATGGTTTGAATAATTCAACAGCCATTTCTTTTGGAAGACCACATTGATATATTTTTAATTCTGGACCAACAACGATAACTGAACGTCCAGAGTAGTCAACTCTCTTTCCTAAAAGGTTTTGACGGAATCTACCTTGTTTTCCTTTTAGCATATCTGATAATGATTTTAAAGGTCTATTTCCTGCACCTGTAACAGGTCTTCCTCTTCTACCATTATCTATTAAAGCATCTACTGATTCTTGAAGCATTCTTTTTTCATTTCTTACGATTATTTCTGGTGCTCCAAGTTCTAATAATCTCTTTAATCTGTTATTTCTGTTTATAACTCTTCTATATAAATCATTTAAATCTGATGTAGCAAATCTACCACCATCTAATTGAACCATAGGTCTTAATTCTGGTGGGATAACTGGAATAACGCTCATAATCATCCATTCTGGTTTGTTTTGAGATGATCTAAATGATTCTACTGTATCTAATCTTTTAATTAATTTAGCTTTCTTTTGCTCACTAGCTTTAGCTAATTCTTTCTTTAAAGATTCTGCTAATTTATCAATATCAACTTCAGCTAATAATTTCTTAATAGCTTCAGCACCCATTTCAGCTTTAAAAGAACCTCTACCATATTTTTCTTCAGCCTCAACATATTCTTTTTCTGTTAAAACTTGGCATTTTAATAATCCAGATGTTCCTTTATCTGTGACTATGTATGATGCAAAATATATAACTTTCTCTAAGCTTCTTGGTGAGATATCTAATAATAAACCAATTCTACTTGGTATACCTTTAAAATACCATATATGAGCAATTGGTGCAGCAAGCTCAATGTGCCCCATTCTCTCTCTTCTTACTTTAGCTGTAGTAACTTCAACACCACATCTATCACAAACTATACCTTTATATCTTACTCTTTTATATTTTCCACAGTGACATTCCCAGTCTTTTGTTGGACCAAATATTTTTTCACAAAATAAACCATCTTTTTCTGGTTTTAAAGTTCTATAGTTAATTGTTTCTGGTTTTTTTACTTCACCATGAGACCATTCTCTTATTTTCTCATCTGAAGCTAATCCGATTTTTAACTTATTAAAAACTTCTAATTCTTCCACTTTTAAAGTAGCCCCCTTAATTATTTTTTATAGGTAGCAAATATCAATATATTCACTTGGTTTCCAAAATACTTTGAATATACACCGCTGTACATACTTTATGAAATCAAAGTATTTTGAAAACTTATATATTTAATTAGTTTTATTCTTCATCATCTAAATTGTCTAAATCTTTAAAGATTTTCTCATCTGGAATCTCATCTTCATCTAATATATTAGTAAAGAATTCATCTCCATCTTCTTCCTCAGTTTCTTCAAGTTCATCTTCACTAACTTCTGTTAGATTTTCTTCTTCAAGTTCACTTTCATCAAGTCTTTCTTCAACTCCATCCATACCTTCTTCAGTATGTTCTTTGATTTCAATTTCTTCATCAGTTTCAGTGTAAAGTTTAATATCAAGTCCTAATGATTGTAATTCTTTGATTAAAACTTTGAATGATTCTGGAATTCCTGGTTCAGGAATATTTTCACCTTTAACAATTGCTTCATATGTTTTAACCCTACCAACAACATCATCTGATTTCATTGTTAAGATTTCTTGTAATGTATATGCAGCACCATAAGCTTCCAATGCCCAAACTTCCATCTCTCCAAATCTTTGTCCACCGAATTGTGCTTTACCACCAAGAGGTTGTTGTGTAACAAGTGAGTATGGTCCAGTTGAACGAGCATGTATTTTATCATCAACTAAGTGGTGAAGTTTTAACATGTACATTACACCAACTGTAATTGGATGATCAAAAGGCTCTCCAGTTCTACCATCATATAAAACTGATTTACCATTTGTTTCAAGTCCTGCTGTTTCAAGCATTGTTTCGATATCTTCTTCTGTTGCACCATCAAATACTGGTGTAGCCATTTTCCATCCTAATAATCTTGCAGCAGCACCTAAGTGAACTTCAAGCACCTGTCCTAAGTTCATACGAGAAGGTACACCTAATGGGTTTAATACAACATCTACTGGTGTTCCATCTGGTAAGAATGGCATATCTTCTTCTGGTAATATTCTTGAAATAACACCCTTATTACCATGACGTCCAGCCATTTTATCTCCGACAGATATTTTTCTTTTTTGAGCTATATAAATTCTAATTACTTGATTTACTCCAGGAGCTAATTCATCTGAATTTTCTCTAGTAAATACTTTAACATCAACTATTGTTCCAGCTTCTCCATGAGGTACTCTTAAAGATGTATCTCTAACTTCTCTAGCTTTTTCACCAAAGATAGCTCTTAATAATCTTTCTTCAGCTGTTAATTCAGTTTCACCTTTTGGTGTAACTTTACCAACTAATATATCTCCTGGTTTAACTTCAGCACCAATTCTGATAATACCATTATCATCTAAGTCACGAAGAGAATCTTCACCAACATTTGGGATATCTCTAGTAATTTCTTCTGGTCCTAATTTTGTATCACGACATTCACAATCGTAATCTTCAATATGCATTGATGTTAAAACATCTTCTTTAACTAATCTTTCATTTAAAAGAATAGCATCCTCGTAGTTATAACCTTCCCAAGTTGTGAAAGCAATAAGTAAGTTTTTACCTAAAGCCATTTCACCTTTTTGTGTTGCAGGTCCGTCTGCTATAACGTCTCCACGTTTAACAACTTCCCCTTCTTTAACAATCGGTCTTTGGTTAATACATGTACTACCATTTGTTCTTTTAAATTTTCTTAAATAATATGTTTTATTTTTTCCTAATTCATTTTTAATAACAATTTTATCACCTTCAACAGTTTCTACTGTACCATTTTCATCTGCTAGAATCATAACTCCTGAATCTTTAGCAGCTTTGTATTCGATACCAGTTCCAACCATTGGTGAATCTGTAATCATTAATGGAACTGCTTGACGTTGCATGTTTGATCCCATTAATGCACGGTTAGCATCATCATGCTCTAAGAAAGGAATCATAGCTGCACCAACAGAAACTAATTGTTTTGGTGAAACATCTATATAATCAACTTTTGATTTTTCAATTTCTTTTATTTCTGCACGATCTCTAACTCTAACTCTTTTATTTATTAAGCAATTATTTTCATCAAGTGGCTCTGATGCTTGACAGATAATATATTGATCTTCTTCATCAGCAGTCATATATTCAACTTCATCAGTAACTTGACATGTTTCTTTATTTATTTTTCTATATGGTGTTTCGATAAATCCATATTCATTAATAATAGCAAATGTTGATAATGCTGAGATTAATCCAATGTTTGGACCTTCTGGAGATTCAATTGGACATAATCTACCATAGTGAGTATAGTGAATATCACGAACTTCGAAACCTGCTCTTTCTCTTGATAAACCACCAGGTCCTAATGCAGAAATTCTTCTTTTATGAGTTAATTCTGATAGTGGGTTAGTTTGATCCATAAATTGTGATAATTGAGAACTTCCAAAGAATTCTCTAATAGATGATGTAATTGGTTTCGTATTAATTAAGCTTTGTGGTGTTACAACATCTAAGTCTTGTAATGTCATTCTTTCACGAACAACTCTCTCAAGTCTTGTTAAACCAATTCTAAATTGATTTTGTAATAATTCACCAACACATCTAATACGTCTATTTCCTAAATGATCTATATCATCTACTCTTCCAAGTCTTGGTTTAGAAGGTTCTGTAATTAAAACATTATAATCTAAATTTAATAAGTAATTTACAGAAGCTAAGATATCTTCTGTTGTAACATGTTTTGGAATTAATTGTTCCATAGCTTCTTCTATGTTTTTTCTTAATTCTTTATCATTTTTTGACATTTCTAATATATGTTGTAATGCAACATAATTAACATCAACTTTTATTTTTAAATCTTCTGCTATTTGTGGATCTACAAATGCACTAATATCTACTGTTCCATTTCCAATAACTTTAGCTTTTTTACCTTCTATATTTACATATACAACGTTTATTCCACTATCTTGAATTTCTTTAGCAGTTTCTTTTGAAATAACTTCATCTTTTTCTACTAAAACTTCTCCTGTTTCTGGATTAACAATTGCTTCATATGCAATATGGTTAACTATTCTTGAAGCCAAACCTAATTTTTTATTATATTTATATCTACCAACTTTAGCTAAATCATAACGTCTACTATCAAAGAATAAACCATCAAATAAATTTCTAGCAGCATCAACTGTTGGAAGCTCTCCTGGTCTTAACTTTTTATATATTTCAATTAATGCCTCATCAGTATTTTTGATAGGATCTTTAGCTATTGTTGCTAATAATTTGTCTTCTTCACCGAAAAAATCTATAATTTTTTCATCTGAATCTAATCCTAAAGCTCTTAATAAACATGTAACTGGTAATTTTCTTGTTCTATCAATTCTTACCCAAAATACATCATTGCTATCTGTTTCATATTCAATCCATGCACCTCTAATTGGCATTACAGTAGCAGTGTATAATTTTTTACCTACTTTATCATAAGTAGAATCATAATAGCATCCTGGAGAACGTACTAATTGGCTTACTACAACTCTCTCAGCACCATTTATAACAAATGTTCCACTATCTGTCATAAGTGGGAAATCTCCTAAGTAAATTTCTTGCTCCTTAATTTCTCCTGTTTCACGATTAATTAATCTAACTTTTACGTGTAATCTAGTAGAATAAGTTGCATCTCTTTCTTTTGATTCTTCTAATGAATATTTTGTCTTTTCTTCCATGTAATAATCAAAAAATTCTAACACTAGGTTTCCTGAATAGTCTGCTATAGGTGAAATATCTTTTAATACTTCTCCTAGACCTTCTTTAATAAACCAGTCGTAAGAATCTTTTTGAACTTTTAATAAATTAGGTATTTCAACAAAATCACCTATTTTAGAAAAAGTTTTACGAACACATTTCTCGTGTACAACGTCTTTTACTTGAACTTTTTTCAAAATAAAATACCACCTTCTCAACAAATTTAGCAGGTAATAATGTATATTTTATTTAATAGGTCCTTCTTGCAATAAAAGGTTGTTGTTTTAAAAAGAAATCCCTGCCAAAAAATAACTTTTTAAAATAGTTCCTCTTTTACTCAATTCCTCCTATTAAACGTTTCGTAACATATTTTTATGGAACAAGACGGACTTATCCCATAAAATCACTACAATATTATATAATATATATGCAAAATAGTCAAGCTTTTATCTTGGATTTTATTGAAAATATAAGTGATTTTAAATGTATTTTAAAATTTAAAATGGAACTTAAAATTTATATAAATGTAACATAACTTTAATATTGCTTTTTATCCTAAAATAAGTTATATTAAATATGAATTAAAATACTAATTAAACGGAGTTAAAATTATTGATATGAACGAGTTATTTGAATTTCATAAAGAACTTAATTTTAAAAAAATATTAATATTAGTAGCAGTTTTATTGATAATTATTTTGCTAATAATTTTTGTTCCTAAAACAGGAAAAGAGATTAAAGAAAAGCAAATAGAAAACGCAAAACCCAATTCAACATTCTCTAGCACTGATAATTCTATTAATATTGATCTATCAAAAAAATATGAATTCTCAGAATATACTCCAACTGAAGATTATATTTTAGAATTACGTTCAAGCAACAAAACAAATATTTTTGTTTCAAAAAAAGCCTTGTATGAAAATAAAACTTTAGAAAATATAGTATCAGCAGATAAAAATTCTTATATTTCAAAATTCAAAAGTTATTCAAATTTATCTAATGTTACACAATTAGTAGTAAGTGGCTTTCCAGCTTATACATATAGTTTTCATTACTTGAATAAAAAAAGTGCATATTATTTACAAATATTATGGATTGAAACAGAAAGTGGTTATTATGTTATAGATGTTGAGTTTCCTCTCGATTCACTTAATGATAATCATGTAATAATAAATGATTTAGTAAATAATTTTAAAATATTAAAAAATGCAATTTAAGTTTTAAAACTCAAATTGCATTTTTCTTACCTTTTATAATAAATCTTTCTAATTAAAAGTTTGTTCAAATTTTACTTTTGTTCTATATTCTATAAAATTTGTTATTAATAATTTTATAAATGCTATTGCTGGAACGCCTAAAAACATTCCTAAAACTCCAAAATAGCTTCCTCCAACTGTAACAGAGAAAATTACTAATATTGGACTTAAATTTAATGATGTTCCCAATATTTTTGGATTTATTATATTTGCATCAATTTGTTGAAGAACAATAATTACAATAGCAACAGCAATTGCTTGTGTTATACCACCTGTAAATATAGTAATTATTATTGTTAAAACAACTGCAAATATAGCTCCAAAATATGGAATTATATTAAATAATCCAACTAAGAATCCTAAAAGTATTCCATATTTTACTTTCATTAAAGTTAAAGCAATTCCAATTATAATGCCAACTACTATTGCGTCTATAATTTGTCCTGATATATAACTAAAGAATATACTGTTTGTTTTTCTAAAATATTTTACTAATGAATCATTAACTTTCTTAGAAAATATCACTTCTAATAATCTTGCTAAAAATCTTTTTATTTGATCTCTTTCCATTAACATATATACAGATACTACTATCGTTACAAAAGCATCAAATATAATTCCTGTTGTACCTACAATACCTTGTATGTATGAATTTATATTTTCTAAATTTATCCATTTTACAATTTCTTTTATAATATCTACTTGCTGAAGTTGCTCAACATATTCTTTGGCATTTATCTTTGAAAATATTGATTCTTCATCAATATTATTTAAATAATCTATTGTACTATTATAGTAATTTGGCACATTCTGTATTAAATCTTTTACACTTGTAATTATATTTGGTATAACTATATTTATTATTATAAATATTGCTAATATTGTTATCAAATATGTAATAAAAACCGATATTCCTCTAAAATGTTTTTTTATAAAATTATTTTTAGAAGATTTTACAATTCCTTCTATTTTTTTGCATGGAATATACAATATATATGCCAATAATATTGCCATCAAAAACGGTGCTGTAACACTAAAAAAATTACCAAATATTTCAAATATTGATGTTACACTATTTATAACTTTAAAAAATGTAATAACAGCAATTGCAAATGAAAACCAATACAACCATTTTTTCCATTCTTTTTTATTCATAAATGTCTCCTAAATTTATATTATTATTCAAAATTATTATAACTATAATAATTTAATAAGACAAGCATTGTAATATAATTAATAAAAAATTAATATGAGAAGGCATTCTCTATATGATTAATTAAAATATTATTTCTATTCATATAAACCTCTATAACATCAAATCTAATATTTTTATTTTGCAGAAAATTCTTATATATATAATACTTTGCAGTATTAATAATATGTTTTTGTTTATTAAAATTTACAGCACTTGCAGGCGTTCCATATTTTTTAGAAACTCTTGTTTTTACTTCTATAAAAACATATTCATCACTTAGAGACTTAGCTATAATATCAATTTCTCCAACCTTTGTAAAATAATTTCTAGATACTATACTATAATTATTTTTTTCTAAATATTTACATGCTTCCTCTTCTCCAATTTTTCCAATTTCTTGATTATGATTAATATTATTCATTTAACTTATAAACTCCTATCTCTTTAAAAATAATACCTTCAAACTCCATATTTGATAATATATGGAGCATTTCTTTTATTTCTAAATTTGTACTATTTAATAAATATTCTAGTGTACATTCCCCATTTTCTAATATTTTATAAATTTGTTTATATTCTTTTTTAACTTTAATTTGTTTCTCTTCTTTCCTCTTTTTGTTCATAAACTGTGGATAATTAATAAGAATATCTTCAATGCTTGTTGTTAACATTGCTCCATTTTTTATTAAAATATTTACACCTTGGCTATAAGTGCTATCCAAATTTCCAGGTATAGCAAATACTAATTTCCCTTGTTTGTTAGCATAGTTTGCTGTTATAGTAGTTCCACTTCTCCACGCAGCTTCTATAACTAAAACACCTTCTGAAATTGCAGATACTATTCTATTCCTTAGTGGAAAATTATCTTTATTTGCAGGAACATTATTATCATATTCACTTAAAATTAATCCCTCTTTTTCTATAATTTCTTTAAACAAATTACAGTTTTGTTGTGGATATATTTTTTCTAAACCACTACCTAAAACTGCAATTGTTTTACCTTCATATTTTAAGACATTCTTATGTGCTATACTATCAGTACCAATAGCCATTCCACTAACAATTGGTATATCTCTTAAAGCAAATTCCTTTGAAAATTTTTCACAAATCTTAATTCCATATTTAGTTATTCTTCTTGTTCCAACTATTGCAAAACAATCTTCATATAATAACTTTATATTTCCTATATAAAATAACCTCTTAGGTGCATTTTCTATCTTTTTTAACTTTTCTGGAAAATCTTTTTGCTCTACTATTAATGTTTTCATTTTTCCTCCTTAATTATCTAATATTCTATATTGAATTGCTTCTAAAACATGTTCTTTTCTAATGTTTTCTTCATTTTCTAAATCAGCAATAGTTCTTGACACTTTTAGAATTTTCGAATATGACCTTGTTGATAATTTCTTACATTCTAAATATTCTTTTAATAAATTAAATGTATCATTATTTATATAGCAATATTTTTCTATCATGCTTGCTGTCAAGTCTGAATTAAAATAAATTCCGTCTTCTCTATATCTATTAATTTGAATGCTTCTAGCTTTATTTACTCTATTTCGTATTTCTATAGATTTCTCTATTTTTTTATCTCTTAATCTATTATAATTAACTGAACTTACTTGAATATGTAAATCAAATCTATCAAGTAATGGTCTACTTAATTTTGAAATATAATTTTTTCTCTTTGAATCCGTACATGCGCATTCTTTAATATTGCTTCCATAATATCCACATGGACATGGATTCATACTTGCAATTGTCATAAAATTACATGGATATGTAACTTTACATTCTAATCTATTTATATTAATTACTTTGTCTTCCATAGGTGTTCTCAAAACTTCTATTATATTTTTATTAAATTCCAATAATTCATCTAAAAATAGCACTCCCAAATGTGCTAAACTTACCTCTCCTGGTTTTGGATTTTTTCCTCCACCAACTAATGATTTTTCTGAAATTGTATGATGAGGAGCTCTAAATGGTCGTTCTGTAATAATATTTCTATCCTTTAAACTTCCTGCTATACTATGAATTTTAGTAATTTCTAGAGCTTCATCAAAACTCAGGGCTGGTAAAATACTTGGCAATCTTTGTGCCATCATTGTTTTTCCTGATCCAGGACTTCCAATCATTAAACAGTTGTGACTACCAGCAGCAGCTATTTCCAAGACTCTTTTTGAAATTTCATGCCCCTTGACATCACAATAATCTAAATCTAATTTATTAATATTATTAAAAATATTATTTCTATCGAACTTTTCTTTTGATATTTTCTTTTTTCCATTTAAAAAATCTATCAATTCTTTTAAATTACTAATACCTATAACTTCTACACCTTCTGCTACAGATGCTTCTTTGGCATTTACTTTTGGTAATATTATTCTTTTTATTCCACACTTTTGTGCTTCAATACATATAGCTAAAATACCATTTACTCCTACTAAATCACCATTTAAAGATAGTTCACCTATAAATATTGTATCTCTTAAATTTGTATATTTTATTACTCTCATAGAAATTAAAATTCCTATAGCTATTGCTAAATCTAAACTAGCTCCATTTTTTCTAACACTTGCTGGAGATAAATTAATAATATATCTTCTACTTAATAATTCAATTCCTGAATTTTTAATCGCTGTTTTTACTCTATCTTTTGATTCACGTATATTAGTATCTGGCAAACCAACAATTTCCCAATATGGAAGTCCTGAGGAAATGTCAACTTCTACATTTATTAAAACTCCTTCTAAACCTTGCAAGCACATACTCTTTACAAATGATAGCAAAGGCATCACTCCTTTATATTTAATTTTTGTTTTGGAAAATTTTGAGCGAACGCTCAAGAAATAATTTTTAGTATAATACACTAGCAAAAGTCATTTGTCAATACTATTATGAAAAAAACTCGTAATGTATTAAACACTACGAGTTTCCTTTTCTTACTTATTGCTTCAGTACTACGGTTTTAAAAGAGCTTCACTTGCAGTAATTCCCAGTTCCTTGCAAAGCACGGCAAACATATTTCCATCGAGTTCCCTAATTATCTTCTCCATTTTCCAATTTCGAATATAATCAATCCTTAGTTCCGCCTCTTTGCCATCAGGATAGTCATCAAGTTCTCCTGGCTTATAGTATTTTCGATATGAAGTCCACCCTTCAAAATCTTTTCCCCAGCCTGAGTCTGCATGTCTTTTGATAGATTTCTGGATTTTCTCCTCAATAATTGTTGATGCCTCTGAATCATCACATATAGCTTCTACCCATAACATTAATCGAATTTGAGATCTTTCATACTTTCCCCGTTCCCACCAATGCTTCTTTTTCTTTAACTGAGTAAAGCCTTCCACGACAAAACTTTGACTTGCTCTTACTAATGCCATATCTCTTCCTCCATGATGTTTAACTATATAAAATATAGTTAGTTAAGAAAGTTTATAGTTACAAAATATCTTTTATATTATATCATGTTCACATAATATTTTCAATAAAAAGTGAAATTTTTCGAGCGTCCTAGATTTCATTTTTCACAAAAAAAGAAAGGCAAAATTGCCTTTCTTTCTATTTATAAACATAACATTCTAGACTTTTTCTTCCAAAAACTATTGCAGATGAATGTGAGTCCATGTAAATATCTATTCTATTATTAGATATTGCTCCACCTCTATCTTCTACAACAAACCATCCGCCATTTGGCTTATTTGCTAGTGCTGGTATATATATAACTGTTCCAATTGGATATCCACTTCCAGCTGCTACTGTATGCCATTCTGTTGCTCTAGCGCCAGAGCTTGTTATTCCATTTGTTTTTCCTGTACATCTAGCGCATGCACAATATGCTGAAGTATTCATTTTTACTACCTGAGGAGTCATTCCTTCAACACTTGCTTGTATTGTAGCAGGACTTTCAGCAGTTCTGCTTTTAGATCTTGATGTTAGTTTTGTTGATATTTGAATTATTTTATTAACAGGTTCACGAATAACAGTTTCTGAAATTACATTTTTTTCTATTTCAACATCATCTTGATATTTTACTTTATATTTAATTTCTTTTAAACCATTAACGCCTTCTTGAAGAACCTTATCTTTAGTTTCAGTTCCTTCTTTTGAGACATCTTTTGTTATTGTTTCATAAGGTATTTCAACTTGTTCTACAACAATCTTTTCAGTAACTGTTACATATTTTCCTAATATTTCTTCAGTAGAAACACTTTCAACTTGTTCAGAAATTACAACTTTTTCCTCTGTTAATTTAGAAATAGTTATTTTTTTACTTAAGTCTATATTAGAATTAATATCAGGATAAACTGTTTCATCAGGTAATACAATTGTATGATTTTCAGCTAATATATCAGATACTTTTACATTTGAAGTCATAACAGTTGTTTCATATCCTTCAGGAAAAACAATTGTTACATAATTCACCTCAGATTTTGAGGCCTTAACTCCAATTGTAAGAATACAAATTAAAATAATACTTATAAAAACAATTTTTCTAATTATCCTTATAGATAATTTTTCATCTGTTTTCATAATTCTGCCCTCCTAATTTGCGTTTTCATTATATAATGTATTTATATGTTTGTCAATCTCAAAAAAGAACAACCTTCTTTGTCCTAGTGCTTTAAATCCCGCATGTACCAATGGTTATATCAAACTTTTTTTATATTATTAAGATACAAAAAAAGTCTAATTTTGTAAAATTAGACTTTTTAATAATTATTGTAAATTTTGAATAGCTTCAATTCTTTCTGCTGTTGATGGATGTGTTGAAAATAAATTGCTTTTTTCTCTTCTCTTATTCTTAAATGGTGTAACTATATACATGTAAGCATTACTATTACTTGCTGTTTCAAGTTCTGTATCATCACCACTTATCTTTCTTAATGCTGATATTAATCCATCTGGATTTCTTGTAAAAGAAATCGCAGTAGCGTCAGCTAAAAATTCTCTTCTTCTTGATACTGCTAATTGTATAAGTTGTGAAACAATTGGAGAAATTATTAAAAATACTAAACCAATTATTAAAATTACAAGCTGTACTCCTCCACTATTATTATCATTATCTCTTCTGCTTCTTCTAAATGAAATTCTAGTAAACATATCAGAAAGCATTATAACAAATCCTACCATTACACTAATAACTGCTGATAATCGAATGTCATAATTTTTGATATGTGCCAATTCATGAGCAACAACTCCTTCTAACTCATAATAATTTAATTTTTCTATTAAACCTTTTGTAACACATATTATTGCATTTTCAGGGTTTCTTCCAGTAGCAAATGCGTTTGGTTGCATAGAATCAACAACATATAATCTAGGTTTACTTTGTACTCCTGAAGCTACCATTAAATCATCTAATATATTAGTTAATTGTAAATCCTCTTCTTTTGTTGCTGGTCTTGCATTTACAGACGCAAGAACTATTTTATCACAATTATAATATGTAGCAATTGTAGATATTATAGAAAAAATTAAAGCAACAAATAAAGCAATTTCACTATAACCAAGCAAATAGCAAAGTGAATATATTATACAACTTATCATAGCCATAAAAATTGCAACTATTATTCCTGTTTTAATTTTATTTTTTCTTATATCATCATACATACTCAAAAACTCCTTTCTTAAATTTTATACTAAAATACGCTATTCAAACGAATAGCGTATTTTGTGTAATAATTATTTACTAAAATCAACTTTAACATTTTGTCTAGCTTCTTCAGTAGATGTTTTAAATAAATCAGCTGCTGAGAAATTAAACATTCCTGCTATAATGTTTGTTGGAAATACTTGTAATTTAGTATTATACATTGTAACACTATCATTATAAAATTGTCTTGAATAAGAAATTTTATTTTCTGTACTTCTTAATTCTTCTTGTAATTGTGTAAAGTTTTGATTCGCTTTTAAATCTGGATAGTTTTCTGAAACTGCCATAATTGTTTTTAATGTTCCAGATAATTGATTATCTAATTCTGCTTTTTCAGAAACTGATGAAGCTGATGCCCATGATGTTCTAAGTTCAGTAACTTTAGTAAGTACTTCTTCTTCATGTTTCATATAACCTTTAACTGCTTCAACTAAGTTTGGTATAAGATCAAATCTTCTTTGTAATTGAACATCGATTTGACTCCAAGCATTTTCTGTTTTTAGTTTTGCTTGAACTAGACCATTGTACATAGCTATAATAGCAACTATAACTACGAGTAAAATTATTATTAACAAAATCATAATCTATTCCTCCTATTAAATTAAGAACATTATATCAATATACTTTTATTATTGCAACATATTTTTAAATAGTTATAAAAAAGAAGAGATAACGTTAATTGTTATCTCTCCAGGGATTATTAATTATTTTTTTAGAAAATATTATATACCTCTCATTCTTATATATCTGTTATAGCTTATATAAGCTAGGGCAATTAATACAATTGCTGGTATTATAAATATTTTAGCACCTGTTGCAGGCAATTTAGTTCCTGAAACTGAGTTATCTGTTGTATTTGTGTTGTTTACTGCATTATTTTTTGTATTTGTATTTGTATTCTTATTAGTATTTTTATTTACATTTTTATTATCAACTTTTCCAACAGTATCTTCTAATTTTGATTCATTTTTAGTTTCATTTTTAGTTTCATTTTTAGTTTCGTTTTTATTTTCATCTTTTATTGTTTCTTTTACTGTTAAATTAACATTTTTAGTTATTTCTTCTGTTTTTTCTTCTGTTTTTTCTTCATTTGATTTTACAACAAAAGAATATTTAATAGCATTCTCTACATCACCTATTGAAGCATTTGATTTAACTTTAAATTTGATTGTTATTAAATCTGAATCCTTTGTTAAACCATTGTTAAAATCAATAAGAATTTTTGCATCGTTATCACTTTCTGGTGAACCATTAAATAATACAAATGCTGATGAAGATTGAACATTTGAAGCATCTTCAACTGGTAATGTTTCATCACCAATTGTTACTTTTTTATTCTCATCTTTAACTATACTATCATAAGTTATAGTTTCAAGAACATCTTTATCATAATTTATATATCCTTCAACATTTGTGATTTTTTTATCACTTTTAACATTACTTAATGATAATGTAACATCAACTGTATCTCCTCTATATAAAATAGATTTTGAAACTTTGACTCCTATTGTTGTATCTATAGCTGCATAAACGCTTGTAGATATTAATATAATTGCAATAAAAACTTGCAAAATAATTAACTTAGTTTTGTTTCTCATATATCATCATTCTCCTCATTTGCTTATATACAACATTAGAATATCATTTATACTAAAAAATTGCAATACCTTTTTTTACTATTTATAAAAGTGATTTTTATCTTTTATAAATTTTTTACAATTGTTTTATTTTATATAATAGGAAAGTTTTTATACTTCCCTATTATATAGTTTTCATCTCTTTAATATTCAAACATTCAAATTATTTTGTATAATTTAAGTTGTATCCACTAACTTCGGCTCTATGATATAGTAATAATTTTGAGTCTGTTGAGTCTACTGAATTATCATTATTAATATCTGCTGCTTTTAAAGCTGCACCTTTTAATAATTTAACTTCACTTCTGTGTGCTTTTATTGAAACTGTATCTAATGAATCAGCAACACCATCCCCATTTACGTCACCTTTTACTATGATTTCATAAACTAATAAGTTTCCATTTGTATCTTTTACAACATTTCCATTCTTATCTTGAACTTGTGCAAACATTCCTGTTGCAATATTTCCTGTCTTAACTTCTCTATTTGCAGATTTTACAACAACTATATAATCATCATTATCATTTAATAATACTGATTTGAATCTATCAACTGATGTTTGAGCTTTTATTCCAACTAAATAATCATTATCTATGTCAACGTCATAACCAAACTCAATTGTTGTTGTTTCATCTTTTTTATCATCTGGATTTGCTGGTGTCTCTGGTTCTTTATTATCGTCTGGATTTGTTGGTGTTTCTGGTTCTTTATTATCGTCTGGATCTGTTGGTGTTTCTGGTTCTTTATTATCGTCTGGATCTGTTGGTATTTCTGGTTCTTTATTATCATCTGGATTTACTGGTTCTCCAGCTTTTTCTGTAATAACAACTTCTACTTTTCCAATAGCTGTTGTATCATAGAATGATGTAGCAATTACTTCAATTTTTTCTGAAGTTTCATCTTCTGCTACTGTTAATAATCCAGCTTCAGAAATTTTTGTGTTTTCACTTGTATTTCCTGCAATTGACCATGTAACACCTTTATGTGGTACATTATCTCCAGTTACTTCTGCTTTAAATTCTTGAGTTTTTCCTTTTTCAACATTTGCATTTTCTGGAGTAACTTTTACTTCTAACATGTTAGCTGTTCCTACTTTATATGTGATTGTACATGTTGTTCCATATCCTAAACTTGCTACAGTTTTTGTATTTATAATTGTTACAATTCCTGTATGTTTTCCAGCAACTCTTGTATCTACTATAACATCTTTACCATCACTTGTTACATTTCCGCGTATACTGTCAATTCCAAAACTTGTATTTGCATAATCAATTTGTTCTATTTGTCTAAATATTTTTGGTAATTCAACTTTATATGTATCACCTACTGGTAACACTCCATCAACAGTCATTTCTAATTGTTGATATTTAAAGTTAACTGTTAAATTTCCTGTTCTTAAATATGAACCAATGTCTCCATCATATCCATGAGCTCTTGCTTCATAAGTTAAGTAATTTATTAATCTTTGGATATCGTCAATTCTATTGTAGCTTAAATCTAAATTTTTTAAATTTTCTAATTTTTCTACTTTGAATGTGAATTCTCCTTCAATTAAGTTCTTTGATAAATCTAAGTATTCAATATTAGTTAATACTTCTAATGGTTCAATATTGCTAATATCATTTAAACTTAAATCTAATACTTTTAAGTGTTCATTCATTGATGTCCAATCAACTTTTGAGATATCTACTAATTCGTTATCTCCAGCATATAATTTTACTAATTTTGTTAATTTTGATATATTGTCTATATTTTCAATTAAGTTTTCACTAATGTCTAATACTTTTAATCTTGGTAAATATACATATGCTTCTATTTCATCTCCTGCTGCTAATGTAATTCTCTTAGCATAAGAGAATAATTTATCTGTTGTTGCTTTTCCTGCACAGTTATCATCTCCACCAAATGTTTTATAAATATCTGCATAATTTTCTATTGCTTCTCTATATAATGTTGTATCTTCACCATCAATTTCTAATCTTTTAATCATATAATCAGCATATTCTGTTGCAACACAATTTGTTGTTCCTTCAAATAATCTTGTGAAATAACAATGTGTATACATTTGCATATAAATATCATCTCTTTGGAAGTTTCTAATTGCTAATTTATAATCTAATACTGTCCAACTATCTTGTGGTAACTCTGTAAAGTATTTTGTAATTGGATTTTCAATTGGTTTTGTTTCTGTTTCTGTTGTAACAGTTACTTCTCCAGTTTCTGGATTTACAGTACGATGTTCTGTTTCAAAAGTAAGTGTTGTTGGAATATTATATGTTGTTAATAAATAATTTCTTTCAAAACCTGTTAAATATTTTTCTATATTAGAAATTTTAGAAACTTGAGCTGAATACATAGATTTTGCTTCTTCAAATGTTGCATCTTTAAATTCTTTATCTGTTATTGTTCTTACTTTAGATGTAGCAAATCCAGCTAATCTATCTATTCTATTATAGATATTATATAATCTTTGCATTCTTTCCATAAGTCTTGCTTCTTCTCTAGCTAAATCCATTTGTAGTTCTGCAAGTTTTGCTCTTTTTTCTCCTAATGCTTTTTCTTGATTATTTCTATCATCAACTAATTTTTGAATTTCTGCAAGTTTTGCTTCTATTTGTTTTTCAACATCAGCAAGTTCATCTTGTACTTTTTTAGATTTTGCTTCTTCTTCTTCTAATTGTTTTTGAGCAAGTTCTATACTTTTTTTAATAACTTCAATATTAGCATTAGAAGCATCTATTTTTCCTTGTTCTTCTTCAATTTGTTTTCTAACATCTTCTGCTTGTTGTGCATTTGTACTATTTTTTAAATCTTCTTCTCTAGCTGCTAAATTTTCTTGAGCTTCTGCTTTATCATCTTCAGCTTTCTCAATTCTACCTTTTAAAGTTTCAATTTCTGCTTGTAATCTTGATTGTTCATCTGTACTTGTAGAAATATCACTGTATAGTTCATCAATTCTATCTTGTAATTTCCTTATTTCTTCATTTACACCTTGTATGTAGTTTTCTACATCTACTGGATTTGCTACACCAGTTGCAGTATCTGTGATTGATTCTAAAATTTCTTGTGCTGCTATAATATTTTCTCTTAACTCTGCTACTTCTGTTTCATAAATCGCTATTGCTGTTTTAGCAGTTGAAATTTGTTCTTGTTTTGTTGAAACTTCTATTGTTAAAGAATTAACTCTTTCTTGAGAATTTCTTATTGTATTTTCTAATTCTTGAATTTGAGCTTTTAATCTTTCAATTTCATCTTTTATTGGTTGATCTGCTGCTTCTAATTCTTTAAGTTGTTCTCTTAATGCATTTATTCTTTCTGTTGCTTCTTTTTGTTTATTTAATTCTTCAGTTTGTTCTTTGTTCAAATCTTCAATTTGTTTTTGTAATTCTCCAATTTTTGCAGAGTCTGCTCCTACTTGAGCTTTAATTTGAGCTTCCTTTTCTCTTAATGCTTTTAATTCATCTTGTAATTTTTGTAAGTCTGTATTAAATTTAGCTTCTATATCTGCAATTTCTTTTTGAAGTGCTTCAATTTGAGATTTTAAACTTTCAATTTTTCCAACTGTTTCTGAAACTAATCCAATTTGAGCTTGAACTCTTTCTTTTAATAAAGCTTCTTCTTTTTCTTGATTTTCTTCTAACTCTATTAATGGATCAATTGATTTTATATAGTTACCAGATAAATCTAAGTTTGTTTCTAAACCAACAAATTTTTCAATTCCTGAAAGATCTTTAATTCTCTTATTATCAAGTTTTAAATTTGAAATTTTGTTGATAAGATCATCAATACCTATTACTAATGTTTGTGCATCATCAAAAGATCTATTATATAATGTTCTTGCTGTATCTGCATTTCCATAACTGATTAATTGATCATTTTCAATTTGACCTTTTGTTAATTGTCTTTTAATTGCATTATACATATTAGTATCTTTAATATGTATTCCTCTTTCTTCTGAATCTGCTGTTACAAAATATAAATTAATATCTGAATTATATAATGTACTTGTAGAATCAACTACTTTTATACTAACTTTAACCATACCTTTAAGAAGTTCATAAGTTGTTGCTGTTTTATAAGCATATCTTATTTTCACATTCTCTTGGTCAAATTTACTCCAATCTACATGTGGTGTAGCTTTTGGATTTCCTAAATCTTCATGTCCATTATCAAAGTAATTTTTTTCAACTAACCATTCTGATGGTATATAGTCTACTAAATCTGTTAAAATTTTTGGTAATGGATAAAGAACTTCATTATATTGATCTGATGTTTCAGTAGTATCAATTTGGATAACTTCTACAACATCAAATTTTTGGTTATGTAAGTTTAATTTTGATATATTCTTTATACCAGTTACCATACTTAAATCTTCAATTTCATTTGAAGATAAGTCTAATGTTGTTAATGTGAATGAATTTAAAACTTCTAAATTACTAGTTTTATCTAATTCATTAGAAGATAAATCTAATTCTTTTAAATTTGTAAATACTTCAAGACCTGTTAAGTCTGTTAATTCACTATTAGATAAAGAAAGAGATGTTACTTTTGCTAATTCTTCATCATTAATAATCATTGTACGTTGTGCATCGTTATAAATTGCAGTAATGCCTTGTCTTTGCAATTCATCCTTAATTGCAGCATACATATTTTTTTCAAACATTACTCTTATGTCTGTACCAGCTGCAACTTTTAGAATCGGAGCGATGCAATTCAATAACAAAATTGATATTATTGCTATTGAAATTAACATTTTCTTCTTCATAATAAATCCTCCCTGTTTTTTTCTGAATTTTTGAATATTTTCATTAGCAACATAATAGCATTTCCAGAAATTTTTTCAATAGCACTTTTTTTCAGTTTTTCCAAACCTTGTAAAAAACCACTACGGAAGTGCTTTTACAGTAATTTTGCATTCTTTTATTAAGTTTTTATTACTTTTTTGGAAGTTTTTATTATATTTCCTACGAAATCAGTATTTTCAGGTAATTTTTTACAGAAATTTTTTTATAAAAAAAATAAATCCACAGTACAAATCTTTAAATTTATACTGTGGATAAGTCTATTATTTACTTATCAATATTGAATATTTTACTTGCATTATTATATGTAGATTTTGCAACCTCTTCCAATGAAACGTCTTTAATTTCAGCAATTTTCTGTGCTACATATTTTACATATATTGAAGTATTTCTCTTCCCTCTATGTGGTTCAGGAGACATATATGGTGAATCTGTTTCAATAAGAATTCTATCAAGTGGAACAATACCAACTGCTTCATTGGGCTTAGCATTCTTAAATGTAATTACACCACTAAAAGATATATAATATCCTAATTTCAAACCTTCTTTTATAAGTTCTTGATTTAATGGACAACAATGAAATATTCCTGTATTTTGCACAGGATGTGATTTTAAAATTTCAATAGTATCCATTACCGCATCACGTGTATGTATTATTATTGGCTTATTTAGCCTGTTTGCAATATCAATTTGCTTTATAAAAAGCTCCTTTTGAGCTTCTTTATTTTCCTTATTCCAATAATAATCTAAACCAATCTCTCCAATAGCAACAACTTTGCTATTTCTAGCCATTTCTTCTATTCTTTGAAGATTTTCCTGTGAAAAATCTTCTATATCATTAGGAGATATTCCACATGATGCATATATAAAATCATGTTTTTCAGCTATTTCAATAGCTTTAATACTTTTTTCCACATCATAACCTATGCACATCATTCTTGTGATATTTTCTTCTAATGTTTTATTTATCAATTCATCTCTGTCATTCTCAAAACTTTCATCATTATAATGTGAATGTGAATCAAAAAACTCCATTTAACTCTCCTTTAAAATCGCTGTAACATATGCAACCGCATATTCTTTGCAATGTGATATACTTATTT
>Ga0073906_1000526_pt1 | contig 69087 bp, 64 predicted proteins | sample Inofromicrocosms_FD_65485 | JGI IMG/M metagenome (GOLD analysis project Ga0073906, IMG submission 65485) | Mouse cecum microbial communities from Vienna, Austria - Inoculum for glucosamine and mucus D2O microcosms | ecosystem: Host-associated > Mammals > Digestive system > Large intestine >...
AATCCAGCGTCGACCAGTTCTTCGATCTCTACAACGCCGCCGACGATGAGGACATAGCTGAATTCGGTTCCGGCCGAATGGCACAGGCAATACCAAAAATAGACCTCATCAACCGATACCACAAGCAATGGACCGGCCTGGGATTCCTGCATCCCGAAAAAACCACATCCAACCGCTTTATAATAGTCAACGAGTACTATAGCGACCTAAGCTCCAACGTAGAGGTAGCCACGGGTGTGGAAGTAGTGCCTATACAGGTATACCTCCATGGAGGATGGATAGGACTTATTGCCGTAACGGCATTTTATGTGGGTCTGTATTTTATAATCCGCAGATTGCGCTACAGCTACTTCTACCCCGCTACCCTCTTCTTCTGCGGTTTTCTCGGTCTTGGCGGCTTCGCCCCGCTCACCAACATGGAAGGAATCATGCTTGTGGCATTCTCCTATGCTTTGGTAATTCTGGCAAACCGCAGCACACTCCCGGGCTTCAGCCCTCGCGACAAAGCTACTCAGCCCCAACCTCTCCGAATTCCCTGACAAGTTCCTTGAATCTCTCCAGAACTCCGGGGCCGAAGCGGCTCATGGAAGTTTCCACACGCTCCATGCTCCGCCGGCTCATGTCCCTGCTCTTGGAATAGAAACAGTCGGCATAGCAGACAAGCCGTTCCAGAACAGTCTCCGGCATGTAGCAACGGCCTTCGGGCAAAGGCATACCCGCCCCGGCAATCTCTTCGGCCGTAAGTCCCGCGCCGGTATGCCGCTCGGCCACACGCGCAAGAAATTCGGGAGCGCCATCGGCACGCAGCATGTCGGCGCCGATAGCTCCGTGGCAGAGGTAAGGCGCGCTGCCATGGCAGTCTATGCCGGGCGCATCAGTGGCGATAATGCCTAAATCGTGCAGCATGGCAGCCGCCACGATATCGTCATCGTCCAGAGGCAGCTCCAGCCTGTGCGCAATCTCCAGCGCCAGTGTGGCTACCGAACGGCTGTGGGCAATCAAAATCCCGCGGACCTTGCGGTCGGCGGGATAATGATTGTTTATTTCCTGTTTCCAGTCGAATACGTTCATTCCACTATCGTGTTCCAGCCGTGAGTGTCCTCGCATTCGCCAAGGCGGATAGCGTTCAGGCGGTTGTAAAACTCGGTGGTTACGGGGCCGGGCTTGCCGTCCTTAGAAATCACATACTTGCGGCCGGTGTCGAGATCGTCGATTTCACCAATCGGCGAGCACACAGCGGCGGTTCCACAGGCGGCGGCTTCGCTCACGCTCTCGAGCTCGTCTACGGTTATGTGCCGGCGCTCTACGGGAATGCCCATGTCGGCACACAGATCCATAAGGCTCATATTGGTAATCGACGGCAGAATGGAGTCGCTTGCGGGAGTGATGTACTTACCGTCTTTTATGGCGTAGAAGTTGGCCGGGCCGCATTCGTCGAGATACTTCTTCTCCTTGGGGTCGAGGAACAGCACCGCCGAATATCCCAGGTCGTGCGCCTTCTTGCCGGAAGCCAGAGAAGCCGCGTAGTTGCCGCCGCATTTGAAACGGCCGGTACCGAGAGGAGCCACGCGGTCATAGCCACGCATTATGCAGATATTGGTATTCTGGAATCCACCCTTGAAGTAGGGACCCACGGGAGTCACCAGCATCAGGAACAGATATTCATCGGCCTCCTTCACACCCACTCGCGGGCTAAGACCGATTTCCAGCGGACGGATATAGAGACTCGCACCCGTTCCGTAAGGCGGCACGAAGCGTTCGTTGAGCTTTACCACCTTCAGGCACATCTCGCGGAAGATATCCTCGGGCAGCGGCTGCATCAGCAGACCCTCTGCAGAACTGCGCATACGTTTGGCATTCTCCTCCAGACGGAAAATACGAATCTTGCCATCGACACCGCGGAACGCCTTGAGGCCCTCGAAAATCTCCTGTCCGTAGTGGAGCGCAGTGGCAGCCATATGGATGTTGATTGTATCGGAGTCTGAAACTTCGATAGGTCCCCATTTGCCGTCGCGATAGTAACAGCGGACATTGTAGTCGGTCTTTACGTAGCCGAAGGGCAGCGAGCCCCAGTCCAGTTCTTGTGCCATAGTTATGAAGCTATATTAGTTTCTGCAAAAATAGCAATTTTATTTTGTGTGCAATACCCAAAGCAATTTTTTTGCCCGACACTCACCTGCAACTCCCCCATTCCGCCTGCCGACATAAGAAAAACGCCATCCCACGTCCAAAAAGGCAGTCTACTTCAGCCTTCCTTGCTACGCAATCTGCTTCTGACAAATCTGGAATCAATCTTTACCACCAGCCAGTCGAATCACAGCTATATATTCCGTGTTTTTTACGTATGCAGCTTTGCTTGAGAAAGAATATAATTAAATGAATAGCTACGGTCGACGAGAGTATGCGGGATAATGATGTAGCGCCAGGGCTTTCCGCCATTTTTGGCAGCAAATCCGGATGCTTGACAGCAGAACTCACGCGCGGCTTCCGCCTTATCCAGAACATCCGGGGAGTTTATATCTTTCTCCGCTTTGGTTTCACACATATAGATGGCATCGCCTGTTTCCACTATAAAATCAGGCTCATATTTTTTCGACCCGTTCGCCCAGTAAATACTGAACTGATTCGGTACCGGACGAATCCATTTCAAAACCTCATCGTTTGTTTCGAGTATGAAAGCAAAGTCAAGCTCGGTGGAGCTATCAAACCTATATCGTGTATAATAAGATTTCCTAAAGCCCACATACACGAATTTGACAACAGCAGATTTCTGAGCCGGCACTGGCTCATGAAAATCAAGCATCCCCCAGTTGTTTACAATGATGGGTTGGTCCAAAATCTTTGAAAATGGCAGGATTTGATTAATCTTGAACACTCCGGGAATTATGCGATAGTGTTCTTTCATCTGCTTATAGATGTTGTCGGCAAGACTCTGTTTAAATGCATGGACGCGCTCGTTCAAGTCATCTTCAGTTATATCGGGCGCGTTACTGCGAATTGCATCAAGAGCCTGCCCGACAAGCTTATACAGCAAATCCGAAATCTCATCGCAATCAACATCGTCGAAGTCGACAAGCGATGCTATCAATTGCTCGACGGCAGGCATCCTGGAACTACCGGATCTACCGGCGATAACCTCGAATTCAGAGGAATCATGCAGGCCTTGGCGGATTATTTCACGTCTCAGTTCTTCGAGATCATAACCGGCAGATGTATTAAGATCAAAGTCCTCGAATACAGCCTTTACATTCTGTTGCTCAACGACAATCCGCGGAATCTCGATAACATTGTTCCTGTAGTCCTCGACTACAATATCTATTACCTCATCAATCTGGGCAATCTGTTCGGCAGCCTCCTGTTCGGCGAAAAGGCTGCCTTTAACGCTTTCCTTTATTGCAGCAACAGCTTTCTCGCGAAGTTTCTGCTTTATCCCATCATTTTGAAGGTCGCCAAAAGATGCCACACCTTCGGCTGCAATATCGGTAATGGCAGATTCGACAGCTTTACCGACTTGGGTGACATATTGCTTGGATTTCTCGCTTATTTCACCCTTGACCTTTTCAAACTGTTTACGAATCTTCTGCTCTGTCGAAGTGGGGGTGTTTTCCACACGACCACCTCGATCCCGATCGTCGTGCTCGTCCAGTTCTATGAACGAAACCCGTTTGAGAAGCGAATCACCTTTATTAGCCTCGTCGATAACCTTCTGGAAATTGTCGTGTGCAATAACAGTTAACGTGTCAACATCCTTGTTGCCGGTGCGCTGCCCGCCATATGGCAAGCGCAATCCCCGGCCGATAGTCTGCTCAATGAGGATAGCAGCATTCGAGGCTCGCAAGGGAATAATCGTATAGAGATTGTTCACATCCCAGCCCTCTTTGAGCATATTCACATGTACGACAATTTCAACATTGTTGTCGGGCGATTCGAGTGCCACAAACTGACGCTCTATATCCTCATCTTTTTTTTGAGCTGCTGTCAATTCGCAATACCTTACCTCTGTAGACGCCATTATATATGCGGTCGCTCTGCAATAACTCCTCAACCTCCTTGGCATGATTTATATCGCGGCAGGCTACGAGGATGAACGGCTTCACCACCGGCAATCCGTTCTGTCTGGCGTACATCTCTATTGCAAGCCTTGTGCGCTCATGGCAGGTAATGCCATCTTCAAGCTTGATAATTTCAATTTCATCAGGAGTGTAATTATCCTTGTTGAAATTGCGGGCCTTGGCGATAGCCGGATTTTTGACATACAAACCATCGTCGAGTGCTTCAGCAAGGTTGTATTCAAAAACAATATTCTTGAATGCACGTCCTTTTTCATCAAAAGGCGTAGCGGTCATTTCAAGGCCGAGAACCGGGCGAAGCTCGTTGATTGCCTTTTTCGAAGCGTCGCCGTGGTAGCGATGTGCCTCGTCCATCAGTATAACAAGGTCACGAAGTGAAGCGAGATAGTCGAAGTAAGACTGACCGAGATATTCCGACAAACGGCGCATTCTCGGTGCCACCGCAGCGCCCCCTTTCTTGGTTGTCTTATTTTCTGTATTGAACTTCGAGATGTTGAAAATGTTGATTTCCACATCAGAAAACAGATTGCCGGAACGGTCTTGATAATTCTCGCCGGTTACTATCCTCGGCGGCTTGCCGACAAATTCGCTTATTCCCTTGAAAACATACTTGGAGTATGTTTCATCGCCGAAGTCTTTAATCAGTTTCTCATAAAGAGTAAGGTTCGGAGCAAGGACGAAGAAGTGCTTGATTCCCTTTTTGAGATATAGATATGCAATTATCGCCCCCATCAGGCGAGTTTTGCCGACGCCGGTTGCTATAGAGAAAGCGAGCGAAGGAAAATCACGGTCGAAACCTTTGACCGTCGGCACTGTCGACTTGACCTTTGCAAGCTCGGCTGCGATGAACATTTCGAGCATATCAGGGTCGGTCGGAGGTTTCTTCAACGAAAGTTTGTCAGTCAAACAAGCGGTAAGCTCCAAGGCCTTTGCAAGCGGTTTGCGAAGTGAAAGTCGTTGACGAATATAGTTAACCTGTGAATCCATTATTCAAGACATCTATGAATGAGATAATCTATCCATCCTCTAAATCGGGGACATCTGGCGAGAATTGTGGGCAATCCAATCTCTAATGCTACAATATTACCATATATCACCTTATCATAGTAGGGATATTCAGTTAATGGCTTGATTAATCAAGCCATTAACTGAATAATCCTAATTACCGGCCGGACATCATAGATTCCATTCTGTATAAAGTAAGGTGCCATCAATTCTTTGACAAATGCTTCTTCTGTCTGTCCTTCGACGACAATAAACAGTCTTTTCATCACGGCCTTCCTCCAATTATGTTCTTTTCCCATAGCTCTCCAACGGAATAAGCATCTCTCCACTCAGAGAAATCCTCTTCATTCAGGCGATGGAACGTAGACTGATTCTCGTCTCTCCCGACAACCAATAAATCGTTGATTGAGAAATTATTAATCAGCTCAATGGATTGGGTGGCAACAATGATTTGCGTACGAATGGCTGCTCGTTTGATTAAAGCTCCGAGTTTTACGATTGCAGCCGGGTGCAAACCTAATTCCGGTTCATCAATTATGATTGTCTTTGGCGAGTCGGGCTGTAACAGAAGAGTCGCCAAAGCAATAAAACGCAAGGTGCCATCCGAAAAATTCGTAGCATCCATATACGCATCTGTATCCCGTTCCTCCCATTCCAATCCTACAAATCCTTCCATTATTTTATTTGGAATCAGTTTGAATTCCTTAAAATATGGAGCGATTGAACGGATTGTGCCTTCAATCAAATTATAAGACTTGATATCTGAATTCTTTAACTTGAATAGATATGCAGCGAGATTGGCACCATCATGTCGGAGATACTCATTGTCGCCTATTCTCGATAGTTGTCTCATTGGCGAAGAAAGGCTTGTATCATGGAAATGGTAGACCGTGAAGCTTTTTAAAAAGCTGCGTATATATTCTGCCCGCCATTGAGGTCTGGTCAGAATCGCAGACTCCTCGACATTGACATCCCATGTATGAAGATGCCAAGACTCCTCATATTTCTTGTCGTTAAGACATTTATTGTTGAAGAAATCTTTGGTAAACTCTATGTAAGCCTTAGGCCCCTGTGTCGGCTTGAGTTTAAAAACAAAGGCATTGCGGTTTTCAAAGTCAATGAGCGCAGAGATATTATCGGAAACTTTTCTGCCCCTATATAACATAGAGTCAATTCCTCCATGCTCAAGTAAATAGCTCCCCAATCTCTGTTCAAGCAAATGTCGGGTCAGATCAAAGAAAGATATAAAGTTGCTCTTGCCGGCACCATTGGGACCGATTAAAACATTAATCATCTTTAAATCAATTTCGGCATTGCGAATTGACTTATAATTTGATATATTAATTCTTTCAATCATATATTCAGATTTGATTCCTTATTCTCCCCCGGTTTCCAATTCCTCCCATTCTTCATCTTTGATGGCAGGTACCGACACGATATTCAGAGAATAATCGTCGTGGTCGAACTCGCAGGTATCGAGAAGGACTTTGGGGATTTTCTTGATGGTGATATCGGGGAACTTGTTACGGCACTCAGGCTGGAATTTAGTGCAGCATATCAGGAGCGATTCATTCTCTCCCAACTGGTCGTGAATAGTTTCGAGCATTTCAGCGGTAATCAGTTGGGTTGTCGTAAAGATAAAATCATGCTCCGAACTGTGCCCTTGCTTCCAGTATAATTCGATATCGGGCGAATATGTGAAACCCTGATGCTTCGCCATCGCGGCGGCAAGCATATCGGCATTGTATTCCTTATTGATAACAAGGTTGCCGTATTTATCCTTATTAAGAAGACTTGGTGCAAGTTCATAGAACTTGAAGCCGCCACCGCCTTGCCAGTCAATCTCTTTGGAAATTCCTGTTTGATCCTTACCTGAAACAACATTCTGTAGGCGAACAACACAATGTGTATAGGCATGATTACCCATCTCAACGCCAATCCACCTACGATTCATTTTATGAGCGACGGCAGACGTCGTTCCGCTACCAAGAAAACTATCCAAAACCAAATCGCCCTCGTCCGTAAATAGCGAGAGTATTCGTTTTATAAGTTTTTCTGGTTTCTTAGAAGCCGGGAAAGAGACAGCTCCTTCATTTTGTGTATTCTGAAAATCAATATCTCCCCAGAAATCACAAAGAAGAGTTGCTAAATCTTCCGTTCCATTCTCTATAATATTCATAGAACTTGATAAGAACGAGAACCTGCGGCCATTCATCGCATAGTTGACAGAACCATCATCACCGAAGTATCTATAAACCTTATCCCGGTTTTGTAAAGATGCCATCTTGTGTTCTTCAGGCATTACGGGTTGAGTTTGGAAAATATTATCCTTGTGTTTGATAAAAAATTTTCTAAACTTTGGAGTTATAGTAATGTCACTGTTTTTTGAACCTTCAGGGAAAATCCCATTTTCGATTAAAACATCGATTAGATTTAAAACCTGTAAATTATCGATGTCAAGGAATTTGGAAAAATGAACATCCCAAATATCCTTTTTTATGTATTGCGGTCTGATTTTTAAATTTTCAGATTTTCGATAAACTAAAATGAAATCTTTAGTTTTTATAATTGTCTTGTCTTTATGAGCTGTTTTTAATCCACTCGGAGTTGAAGACTTACAGGCTATCGTAGATATAAAATTATCACGTCCAAAGATTTCGTCACATATTACCTTGGCGTAATGGACTTCTCCATCATCGAGGTGCATGCACAAAACGCCATCATTGCTTAAAAGCTTATGCAATGATATTAAACGGTAATACATTAGATTGAGCCAAATAGAATGTTCAACACCATCATCGTAATGCTCAAAAGCATTACCCGTATTATATGGCGGGTCTATGTAGATACATTTGATTTGACCGGCGAAGTCTTGTTCAAGAGCACGAAGAGCGAGCAGATTGTCGCCGTGAATAAGCATATTGCCCGGCCACGATTTCCCATTTGTGAGAGTTCCGGCTTCGACTTCTCCAAAACTATATTCCGGAGCATCAAGAAGTAGACGCGGTTCAATGGCAAGAGGCTCATCCTCTTTGCCAATCCACGTAAGCTCCAGTTTATTTTGAGTCTTTTTCATTGCTAATATAAAATTGGACGAAATGTCCAAGGTGCTACAATACAACATCTATCAAACACACCATTATAAAGATAACACCATGATTTTATAAGGTGCTCTTGTAGACTCAAAAACGCCTTACATTTCATACCACCCTCCAATGAAATGTTATTAACTTGGTCTGTTCAATCTTTTGGGCGAGCATGGCTTCGACTTTGGCGAGGATTGCTTCTTTCTTTTCGTCAACTTCGTCTTGTGCTTGAAAAAGATTGAGTCGTTTTTCGCTGCGACGCTTTTCAAGGTCTTTGACAAGGCGTTGCAGTCGCACTTTCTCGTCGAGTCGCGAAACTTTCTTACTCTCACTTTTGCGGAGCTTGATTTCCGAGTCAATGTCGCGCAATTCTTTTTCCAGTCCGGATTTAACATCCTCCGCCCAGTTGTCAAGTTTTTCCATCTCATCCTCGAAGAAAGAATTGTTTCGCTCGGCATTGGAGGCTTTTATCGCCTCATATTGAGATGCTATAGCATCGTCCAGCGCAATGGCGGCCGTCTTGGATAAATTTGCATCAAGAGGCGCTTCCGAACCACGTAGCTGAAGCATATACTCGGCAATATCAGGCGGAACAACCTCTCCATTGTCGGTTACACATGCATGGAGAAGGATATCTTCTTTCTCAAACGAATCAATTGTCAGCTGTTCAACCGTAAGCCAACCAGACTGTCCGATCAGACGTTTTATACAAGCGACATTCAGTGTTGAGTTGCTGTAGTCTAACGTTATTTCCGACTCTGGCACTTTGGCGGCTTTCAGTTCTGCAAGCATGTGCTGGGCGAGTGAATCGCCTATGCGATACGGACGCACATCGTCGGACAACTTTATGGCACGTCGATTTTCGGAACTTACCATGGCATATTCACCAGACAAGTGCCGGAGTCTGCCGACTGCTCCATTTTCGACAAACGGGTGGAGGACAAATGAGTGATTGGCATCGTTGAAGTCGGCATAGTCTGCCAGATAATTTCGGGTGAGTCGCCAAAGAGTTCGCTCAAACACATCAAGACTGTCACGGATTTCAACAAGGTCGCTGCGAAGTTTCTGTTTTACCGATTCGTCGAAGTTTTCCAATAGAGTTGTACGCGCCTTCAACATCTTGTCGGAAATCTGTTCTTGCAGTTCCTCTTGGAGAGCATCGAAAGCCTCTTTAATCTCTTTTGGAGTACGGCAAAGCTGATAAATCTGCGCTATACGTTTCTCAAAATCAACACCATTTCCGATGGCGCCGAGAACTTCATCGGAAGCACCGAAAACGCCGTTGAATAGCTGAAACTTCTGATCGAGCAATTCATAAACACGGACATCTGCGGCGTTGGCTTTATTGAGAAAGTTGATTACAACGACATCGAAATTCTGACCGTAGCGGTGGCAACGTCCGATGCGCTGCTCGATGCGCTGCGGATTCCACGGCATATCATAGTTGACCACAAGCGAACAGAACTGAAGATTGATGCCCTCTGCGGCAGCTTCGGTGGCTATCATAATCGTAGCCTCATCGCGGAAATAATCAACAAGGGCTGCTCGTTTGTCAGCTGTCGCCGAACCTGTAATCCTGGATGTGCCTTTATGCTTTTCTTTCCATGCCTTATAAATGGCTGTGGATTGTTTATCGGCGTTTGAACCATTGAACAAAACCACATCACCCTTGTAACCTCGCCTTTCAAGCAAGTCGAAAAGGAAATCCTGAGTACGTCGTGATTCGGTAAATATCAGAGCTTTTTTCGGCGCACCTATTTCTTCAAGCTGGGCAAATCCCTGATTTAAGCCTTCAAAAAGCTGCTCTGCTTTTGAATTGCGCTTAATCTTGAAAGCAAGGTCACGAAATTTCTCAAGATCTTTGATTTCAGACTTCACACGCTCGATGTCTTCTGGCGAAAGCATTTCTCTATCGGACGACTCATCTTCCTCGTCGTCATCGTCGGTCCATTCCTCCGATTCACTCTCGTAGCCCTCATAGTCGTATTTGAACAGATTATCTTCAGACAGCTCTATCCCTTGGCTTTTAAGCTTCTCCTCCAACTTTTCGATAAGGGCACATAGAGTGCCATATATCGCATGAGTGGATGAAGCAAGCAGTTTACGGAGTATGAGAGTCATCAGTTGGCGCTGACTGTTGGGCAGCGCATAAAGACGCGGACGCTGAAGATACTCGGAAACCAAATCGTAGAGTTCCTGTTCCTGTTTAGTCGGAAAAAATTCTTGCAGTATGGCTATTCGCTTGGTATATCGCACATATTCCAGGACCTGGCGACGTAGTGTTCGTTTACAAAGCGGAGCAAGACGGCGACGCAGATTCTGATAATCATTATCATCGAGATTGCGATTATACTGCATCTTGAAACTTTTAAGGTCACCGAAGGCATAATCGTCGATAATGGTGGTCAGACCGTATAGTTCAAGGATAGAATTTTGGAGTGGCGTTGCCGTAAGAAGAATCTTCTTGCAGTCGGCAAGCGCATTCTTTATTGTATTGGAGATTTTATTAGTAGGCTTATAGACATTCCGAAGACGGTGTGCCTCGTCTATAACCACTAAATCCCACTGGGACTGCTTTAGATATGAAGCTTTTGCCTTCGCAAACTGATAGGAGCAAATAACTATTTCCTCGCAATCGAACGGATTAAGACAACCATCCTCGATATAGCAGTTAAAAGTCTTTGATTCAAGAATACGCGACGGCAAGAAGAACTTCTCCTGAAGTTCAGCGGCCCACTGCTTGCGGAGATTTGCCGGAGCTATGATGAGCAGATGGCGGCGATGTTCAGCCCAAAACTGCGAGAGAATAATACCGGCTTCAATGGTCTTGCCAAGCCCTACCTCGTCGGCGAGTATTGCGCCTTTTGAGAGTGGCGATTTGAAGGCGAAAAGAGCCGCGTCGATTTGGTGAGGGGTCAAATCAACCTGCGCATCCTGCAAAGATGCCGTGAGCTTACTGAGGCTGTCGGAAGGCAGACTTCTTGTAAGCCAATAGGCAAAATATTTCTGTTGCGCCGCGGTCAGCTCCATTGTTAAAATGCTTTTATTCCAATATATGCAAAGTTACAAAGGTTTTTCGAGATGGCAATCGAATATTCCGACAAGGTTGGACATTGGACTGAGGTGAACAACGCAATAAAGGGCTAAATCATTACGATTTAGCCCTTTATTGCGTTGCCTTGGAAGGATTCGAACCCTCACAGGCGGAACCAGAATCCGACGTGCTACCATTACACCACAAGGCAATTTGCTGCGGGGCATTGCTCTTCCCCTTTTGCGAGTGCAAAGTTATAACGTATTTTTGATATGTGCAAGAGTTGTGTGATTTTTTTGCATTTTTTCTGTGAAACTTCCGGACAAAACATAGCTTTGGGTATAATTCACTAAATTTGGCCATGCGACAACTACCTGGTCTTTTATGGTATCCTTGGACTTAACTTCTTGAAATATAAACATCTTGAACCAGGCCAAATCCAGACACTTTTAATCGCCCTTCAATAATGACTTATGACCACAGAACTACGAATCCAGACAGTTTCAGACGATAAAAGACGCTTTATGGATCTGCTGCTTATCGGCGATGAGCAGGAAAGCATGATCGACCGGTATCTCGACCGCGGAACTCTATATGTGGGAACTATGGCGGGCGTCGCGGTGTGCGTGTGCGTTGTAACAAGAGAATCGAGCGACACCGTCGAGATAAAGAACATTGCCGTGCATCCCGAATATCGCCGTAGATGTATAGGACACAGAATGCTCGGATTCATCGAAATGGTCTACAAAGGACATAACATCCAGCTCGGAACCGGCGAAACGCCATCGACTCTCCGGTTCTACCGAAAGGCAGGCTATGAATACTCTCATCGTATCGAAGGTTTATTCACCACAAATTACGACCACCCTATAATTGAGGAGGGTGTCGTCCTCTCGGATATGATTTATCTGGTGAAGAAGTGCAGCTCCAGTAGTTGAGCAAAAAAACAATCCGGAAGTGTAATGACATTTCCATGTATCCGGCTCACGGCAAAGCAGCTGTCACCGAAGGCTCATAATCATGGCGTAAAACATATGATAACACAACGGAGGCTGCTTCCGGTTGGCGGAAACAGCCTCTGCATATATCTAGTAATCGAAACGGGAAATCCTTATTCGCCTGGGGTGCCAAGGCGACGGAAGGAGCAATCGCGATGGTTCACCCCGGCACTCATGAGGTCGTTATGATGGATTTTGATGTCGTCCATCCGGCCATACGAATAGAAAACCTCGCGCATGGGGCCGGCCAGCAACACCCGCCAGCGGTCGGCGCAGGCAGCTGTGAGCGAATCGAGTGCGGAAGATTCCATACCGGTAACGACATTGTTGTCGAACACCACACCGGCAGGGTCGATGTTCACAATAAAGGAACTGGGGTCGAGGGTGATTATGATATCGTCGTCACTGCCGTCCCCATAGGCGTAGCTGCCAGAGATGGAAGCCGTGGCTGCCACACTCTGTTCCCATGGGCGTGTGGCAGCCAGCGGGTCGCCCTGTACAGCCTGGCGCACATCTATGGTCGCCGACAGCTGCACCTCTGCCGGCATGGAACTGCTGGTAATCTGGCCGAAGTCGAGAGTGACTATCGCCGAGGCATCGGCGGCATCAGGCACATTCAACGGCACCGGCGCCGCTTCCCATGCGCCGACAATCCTGTCGGTGTGTGCGCAGGAGGATATGCATGATAGGGCGCCGAGCAGGGCAAGGCCGCCGAAGAAGACTGTTGTGCTGACTTTCATAGCCGTGATGTATTGAATTGTTTGACTTTACGATATCAATCCAACACATCCGGCAGCATTAAAGTTCAATTTTTAGGCCGATTTTCAGGCGGCAGGGCCGACTCAATGGCCTGCGCGCTGCGAGCCATCAGTTCGGACAGCTCGTGGCGCCCGCCGGGACCCGGCGCGATGGGCTTATGGATGGTGAGGATAATCCGCCCCGGCCTCGGCAGCCGTGCATTGCGCGGCATCACCTTGAAGGCGCCATCGATAGTCACAGGCACCACCGGCAGACCGAACTCCACCGCCAGGCTGTAGGCACCACGCCGGAAAGCGTGCATGCGTCCGTCGCGTGTGCGGGCACCTTCCGGGAAAACCACCACACTCATGCCGCCGGCCAGCTGTTTCTCGGCATCTTCCATGGTGGCGCGCACCGCCGAAGGCGAACTGTTGTCGACATAGATATGCCCTGCAGCCCGACAGCTGTAGCCCACCAGAGGTATCTTCTCAAGGCTTTTCTTCATCATCCAACGGAAATTATGACCCAGATATCCGTAGATGGCAAAGATGTCGTATGCTCCCTGATGGTTTGCCACGAACACATACGATGTCGAAGGGTCGATGTTTTCCCTTCCGCGCACTTCAACCTTTACCCAGCTGAGCAAACAGAAGACCCGTGCCCATATCCTTCCGGGCCAATAGCCCATGGTACGTCCGAAACCGGCCACGCTGCCTATGATAGTGAGAGTGGCTGCAATAAACGTTGCCACCAGCAGCAGTGGCATCATAATCAGAAATTGATAGATGCGGTAGAAAATCATGGCGCAAAGTTACAACATCAAGGGCGCCCCCACAACAGATGGAAGCATGTTTTGAGCATGAACTCACTTCAGGCAAGACTCTGCCGCCCTGCGGCTGCCACGGCACCACGGCTGCGGAACAGACGGTCTACAATCTGGGCGATGGCACCATCTCCAGTGATGTTACATGCCGTGCCGAAGGAATCCATAGCTATGTAGAGGGCTATCATCATGGCGCAGTCGGCTTCGGAAAATCCCAGCATGGATTGCAGGATACCCAAAGAAGCCATTATTGCACCACCCGGCACACCGGGTGCGGCCACAATGGTGATGCCGAGCATGGCCACGAAGCCGGCGAACATGGCCGCATCGTAAGGCATGCCTCGCACTATCATCAGCGCGAGAGCACATGATACAATCTTAAGCGTCGACCCCGACATGTGTATGGTGGCACACAGCGGCACCGTGAACCCGGCAATCTCCGGTCTGACACCCATCGAGACAGTACGCTCAAGGGTTACCGGTATGGTCGCTGCCGAACTCTGTGTGCCAAGGGCTGTGAAGTAGGCCGGCATCATCGTCCACAACGACCGCAGCGGATTCCGCCCCGAGAAAAGAGCGGCGATGCTGTACTGGGCGACGAGCAGAACCACATGCAGCACAAAAATAACAGCCACTATTTTGGCGAATGTGGCAAGCACAGGACCTACAGTACCGGCGATGGTCATCGACAGAAAAATACCGAATATATACACGGGCAACAATGGAATTATCACGCGACGTATCACGAGATCGATTATTTCACGGAATCCGTCGAGACCCTTCCGAAGGGCAGCGGCTCCCGGCAGAACGGCGCATCCGAAGCCGAGGACGAAAGCTAGCACGAGGGCAGTCATCACGGTCATCAGCGGAACTATCTCAATAGTAAAGAAGGGCAAAGGCTCCGCAGCACCTGCCGAGTTCACTGCCTCCACATAGTCCACCGTATCCAGCAGCGAAGGAAATGTGAGCACGCCGGCAGTGTAGGCCAGCGCTCCCGAGCCGAATGTCATGGCGTAGGCTATCAGCACCGTAACGCCCAGCATGGCACCGGCGCGTTTTCCGATATCGGCTATGGCCGGAGCCACAAAGCCGACAATCAGCAGAGGGATAACAAATCCCAGAAATGCACTGAACACTGAGTTGAAGGTAACCGCAAGCCTTGCAGCCCACATCGGGAAGAACATACCGGCCCCGATGCCTGCTGCAATGGCGATAACGACACGCGCGAGCAACCCGGGACGCAGGAAGCGCGAGGAAAGAGGAGTCTTGATCATGGTGGTAGATATGGCGGTAGATATTGTTATGTATTTTCTTTAGGAACAAGCAATGCAGCAGCTTCCCAAAGGGCATATACAGGAAGGAAAACTATGAACAGGGTAAAGGGATCGCCCGTAGGCGTGATAAGGGCAGCTATAATAAGGAGCACCACGATGGCATGCCGGCGGTAGCGGCTGAAGAAACCGCGATGCAGCACACCCATCCTGCCCAGCAGCCACGACACCATAGGCAACTCGAACACCACCCCCATGGCTATGAGAAGAGCGAAAAAGTTGTCCATATAGCTCTCCAGGCTCACAAAGGGGCGGATGCTTGAACTCAGCCTGTAGTCCGCCAGAAAGCGTAGCGCCAGCGGGAACACCAGCATATACCCCGCCGCCACACCAAGATAGAACAGCAGATTGCCTGCTGCAAACGCCCCGCGGATGCCTCGCCGCTCATGGCTGTGCAGGCCTGGCGACACAAAGCCCCAGAGCAGATAGAGAATGATGGGAAATCCGGCGAGCACTGCCAGCCAGCCCGCTGCCGACATGTGGGTGAACAGCTGGCTGGAAAGTTCGAGACTCACTATATCCACGCTGAAGTCGGAAGACGTGGCAAGCTCTGGCATACCGCTGGCGCATGCCACATAGTTGAACAGGCGGTAGGTGGGAAAACCTCCGCTGCATGGTGCCATTATGAAATTGTCGAAAAGCCATGGCGTGGCCATAAAAGCGGCTATGCCCAGAACCAGCACCACCGCCGCCACCCGAAGCAGAACAGCACGCAAGGCGTCGACATGGCTCCAGAACGACATCTCGCCTTCGGAAGAACAGTCTTTCACAGTTGCTGCGGGGGCTTGGAAACTTTTTTTCAGCCGCGGTCTTTGCCGCGCATTGTCGTGCCGTTGCTGTCGGCATTGCCCGGAACCTCGGCATCGTCATCGAGCGGGCGGTTCATTTCGTCTTTAGCCTCCTGCATGCCTTTGCGGAAGGAATGCACGCCCTTTCCCAGGCCACGCATAAGCTCGGGAATCTTTTTGCCGCCGAACAGCAGCAGTATGATAACGAATATTATGGCAATCTCGTAGCCTTTGAGGTTTCCCAGAAAAAGAGGTATAAGTGCGGGTACAGTCATGGTCGGATTGGGGAAAGGCGCACGAAATACAGTGCGCTTGCGAGCGTAAAGTTAGGAAATCTCGGCGGGAATGTCTAACTTTGCGGTCGAATTTTAAACATTTTATATAATTGTTTAAACCGGTTCAAGAAATCAAAAACAACCATAGCATGAAAGCATACGTTTTTCCCGGCCAGGGCGCCCAGTTCGTGGGCATGGGCAAAGACCTCTACGATAACAACGCCGAAGCCCGCGAACTCTTCGAGCGTGCCAACGAGATTCTCGGCTTCCGCATCACCGACCTTATGTTCGCAGGCACCGATGAAGACCTGCGCCAGACCAAGGTGACCCAGCCGGCCATCTTCCTCCACAGCGTCATTCTGGCCAAGAGCCTCGGCACCGACTTCCGCCCCGACATGGTCGCCGGCCACTCGCTCGGCGAATTCTCCGCATTGGTGGCAGCCGGAGCGCTGGACTTCGAAGACGGCCTGCGCCTTGTCGCCGCACGTGCCGGCGCCATGCAGAAAGCCTGCGAACTCACCGACAGCACCATGGCAGCCGTACTTGCCCTTCCCGATGAAAAAGTGGAAGAGATTTGCGCCGGAATCGACGGCGTTGTCGTGTGCGCGAACTACAACTGCCCCGGCCAGCTCGTGATTTCCGGCGAAACCGCCGCTGTCAACGCCGCCTGCGAAGCCCTCAAGGCTGCCGGCGCGAAACGCGCTCTCATCCTCAAAGTCGGCGGTGCGTTCCACTCGCCCTGCATGGAACCCGCGCGCGCCGAGCTGGCAAGAGCCATCGAGGCTACCGACATCCACCGTCCCGTATGCCCGGTATTCCAGAATGTCGACGCCCTGCCCCACTCCGACCCCGCCGAAATCAAAGCCAACCTCGTGGCACAGCTCACCGCTCCCGTGCGCTGGACACAGACCGTACGCAACATGATTGCCGACGGCGCCAGCGAATTTATCGAACTCGGCCCTGGCAAAGTTCTTCAGGGCCTGGTTGCAAAGATCGACCCCGCCGCCACTGTCAGCGGAATGCAATAACAGCCATGCCGACCCTGCGCCGGGGAACAAGGATAGCGCTTACCGACGGCTCCACAGTAACTGTCGGGCGCTTTCTCGGTGCCGGCGGCCAGGGTGAGGTCTATGCCGCCACCGACAACGACGGCAACGACAAAGCCCTCAAATGGTTCACTAATCCGTCGCTTCTGGCCGACAGCCGGTTCGCGGCCTCTATGGCTGCCCGCTGCCAGGCCACACCGCCCGGAACATCTTTCTTATGGCCGCAGGCGCTCACCGTTCCATACGGGAGCGCCTTCGGTTATATTATGCCTCTTAAGCCGGCCAACTACATCGAATTGGGCGACTTTTTCTGCATCGACCGTAATCCCGAGGCATACTTCCGCTCCAGCACAGCGCGCCTCAATGCGGCCATAGCCATCGCCGACAGCTTCAGCCGCCTGCATCTGGCAGGATGCTGCTACCAGGACATCAACGACGGCAACTTCTTCGCAGATCCATTCACCGGCGACATCCTCATATGCGACAACGAGAATATCGTTGTCAACGGCCATGGCCACAACATAGCCGGCAAACCGCGATATATGGCTCCGGAAGTGGCGGCAGGCGCGAGGCCATCGACAGCCTCCGACCGCTTGTCTCTGGCGGTGGTTCTCTACCGCATATTCATGACCGACCACCCCTTCGAAGGCATTGCCACGGCATCCGGCCGCTACCGATGCCTCAGCCCCGAAGACGAAGCCATCGCCTTCGGCAGCAATGCCGTGTTCTGCCATGATGCCGACAACGCATCCAACCGTCCGCATCCCGAACTTCATCCCAACAGCCTGCGCTTCTGGCCGGCAATACCCCAGACACTGAAAAAGGCATTCCAGGTGTCGCTATCGTCGAAATCTCTTGCAAACCCGGCGGCACGCCCTGCATCGTCGCGATGGAAAACTCTGCTGTGCAACCTGCGCAGCTGCCTGCTCACATGCCATGCCGACCGCTCGGAACCAGTACACGACTTTTTAGCCGACACTACACTACCACCGTTGTGCCCACGATGCGGCAAGCCCATGGCTCCGTTCGCCACCCTTGCCTTCGACATCCACCATCCCTACAGGCTCAGCGCCGGGAAAAGTCTGTTTCTTGGAGATTCCCTGACTGCAGAAGGCCGTTGTTCAACCATGAACGTCCGCGGACGCGGAGTCGTGCTCGGTCTCGAGAACACAGGCACAAGGACATGGACCGTGCAGATGCCGTCGGGCAAAGCGGCAACAGCTTCTCCAGGATGCTCGGTGGTGTTCGCCGACGGCTGCAAAATCGATTTCGGCACATGCCGTGCCTCTGTGATATTTCCCACACCATGCCTCTGACCGATATACGCCCTCTTCCATGTGCCCGCAGGCGCATGAACATGTTCTACCTCATCGACACCTCGGGGTCGATGAACCATAACGGCTGCATCGAAAGCGTCAACGAGGCCATGCCGGAAATAATAGAAATACTCCGCGATGTCACTCTCGGCAACAAAGACTACGGCGAGATTTTCGTGAACTGCATAGCATTCAGCAACCGCGCAAGATTGCTGGAGCCTATGCCGGTTTCGGCACTCGACTATTCGTGGAGCAATCTCGAGGCATACGGACTCACCAACATGGGCGAAGCCTTCGACCTGCTCGACGCACAGTTGCGTCCCGAAGCCGCACTGGGAGCCACGGCTGGCAATCTCCGCCCGGCAGTGATTCTGCTCTCCGACGGCGACCCCGACTCTGGATGGGAGAGCCATCTGGAGTCGCTGCGCGAGAATCCATGGTTCGCCGACTCGTACAAGATAGCGATTGCCATCGGCGCCGCACCCGACAAAGTTGCCATGCGAAAAGCCATCTCGGAATTCACTGCCATAGGTGGCAAAGGCAGTGTGATAAGCGTTACCGACATGGGAAAACTCACCGAAGTGATACGCACGGTGTCGGCTACGGTGAGCCGCATAGCCTCCCGCGCACGCGTCCGCACCGAAACCGGAACCGAAACCGTAGGCAGTCAGATCCATGCAGGCATAAGCGCCGCCCTCGAACCGCTCGACGGAGTGGATATTCCTGCCATAGCGCCCGACAGCCCGTTCTGGGACTGATGCCATGTTCCTCTCATCAGCCTATACCACCGGCGAACAGCACATCCTGGCCGGACTTCCCTGCCAGGACCGGGCCGCAGCCATAGAGACCTTAACCGCCAACGGCTCCGCGACAATTATATCCGTAGCCGACGGACACGGGCACCAAACCCACTTCCGGAGCCACATCGGTGCCGAACTGGCAATAAAGGCAGCTGAGGAATGTATCGGCCGGCTCGCGCCGGAAATCGCACACGGCGAGGTGGCACCGGAAGCCCTGCCAAAAGCCATTATGGAATGCTGGTCCGAGGCTGTAGGCTCTCACATGGAAGCCAATCCATGCCAGCCACCACCCGACACGGAATGCCATATTCCATACGGATGCACTCTTCTTGCAGCATGGACACTGGATGGCTTCTCGATGTTCCTACAGCTTGGCGACGGACTATGCGTGGCCGTGGACAGCCTCGGCACTGCCACTGTGCCCGTACCGGCCGACCCGCAGTGCCACGACGGCAACACGACATCCATGTGCGGGCTGTCTCCTGCCGACTTCCGCATAGCCACCTCCGCTTCGCCGATAGCGCTTGCCATGCTTTGCACCGACGGCATCAGCGACATATCGCCCGACGCCGACTTTCTTGCCGCCGATCTCTCACACAGCATACTGCGTGGCTTCCTCGACGAAGGTCCGGAACAGTTCGCGGCAACCCTAAGAGCATCCCTGCCGAAACTGTCGCGTTCGGGAGGAGGCGACGATGCCGCCATAGCCCTGTGGATAAATCCCGCACTTGCTGCCTGCGCAGTTCACGGGCTGCGCTCCCGCTTGACCGACACCATGACACTTCGCAGACAAAGCATTGCAAACGAACTCGACACACTTGCCGGCGACAATTCCAATCACGCCATCTACCGTCGCAAAGTACTTCTGGAATCACTTGACATAATCGAATCACGCATGGCATCATTATGAATACAGACCACCATCTTGCCTTTCTCGGAATTGCCACCGGAGAAACCGGCAGCCGTTGCGTGGTTTGCGGCCGGAATATCGACAGCGACAACTACCACGTCGACCGCTACAACCGCCGGGCATGCACGTGCCACAACGTTCAGTGCTGTTGCTTCTGCGGCCGCATAATAGGAAATGATGCTGTGGATGTGCCATATTTCGGAACCGCATGCGGCCGCTGCGGCAGTGAACGCAGCTACGACGAACTGGAAACCATCCGTACATTCTGCTATTCCTTCTTTGCCAGCCACAAACTATACCTGCCCGCCGTCCGCATCTGCCTGCTGTCGGCTGAAGAGATGCAACTCGCCCACGGCAGCCCCGAGGGTACCCCGCGAGGCGTGGCATCGAGAAACTCCTCTGGCTACCGCATCGACCTCATGCGTCAGCTCTCGCGAATCGGGATGGCCAAAACCCTGGCCCACGAACTCGCGCACCTCTGGCAATGGCACCGCAACATCGATGCGCCGCACACATATTGCGAAGGGTTCTGCAATCTTGTGGCATCGCTTGTCGTTTCACAGATAAGCAAAACCGAAGCACTGGTGATTCTTCACCAGATGATGGAAAACCCCGATCCCGCCTATGGAGCCGCCTTCCGCGAACTGAAAATCGTTTACGACATCCACGGATGGCAGACGCTTATAGAGGCTATGAAAACGTTTCAGGACCGGTCTTAAGTGCTTGATGCCCGCGCTTCCGTATTGTCCTTTCTGCAGTAAGCTCAAATTCACCGTCGACATAGCTGGTGTCTGGTGTCTCCGCCGTGAAAATCTCGACCCTGTCTACAGCGTAGCCATCATCGGCCATTGCAACCAGCGCAGGCGACACAACCGTACCGTCCGGCATATGGAGTTTGCGAATCAGCAGACGTTTCACAGGCTGTCGGAAGGGGCTTCGTAGTTACGTACTGTGCGCTGCATATAGCGTTGCGAATATCGCTCGGCATCCAGACGCTTGCGCACAAGCTGCATGCTGTCGAGACGCACTGTGTTGCCCTCCGCTATGTCGGCGGTAAGGTACCCGCTGAGTCTTGTTATATTACGCGTGGAATCGGAACGGAACACCAGCTCGCGCCAGCCATTATTGCCGAATCGCGTGTGCACGGTCTCGACAGTACCGTCGCTGTACTGTGCGGCAATGGCCCAGTCGCTCGCCGCACCGTTCTCGATAAACTTGGCACGCCATGTGTAGGTGTCGCCGGCTTCCCAGTTGTCATCGCTCGCAAAAGCGAAAGTGATGGTAGCCGACGGCGACAAACTGCCGAACGACATATAGCGCGGATGCGGCCACACGTCGACGGAATCTCCGGCCATGGATAGCGCGGCTTCTGCCGCCACACGGTTGCCGGTCTCGATGAGCCTGTGCTCGAGAATCTCTATGGTACGGTCGTAGACATCCATATACCTGGTTATGTGCCTTCCGTACCAGGCCATCGACGAGTCTACGGTGACAGCGTCGACTCCATGCGCGGCATACACACTCTGCTTGAACGCCTGCTTGGACGAATCGCTCTGGTACTGGTTGCGGTTCATCTCCACCACCGCCTCGCCGACATGCACGTCGGCCATGAGCTGAGCCATTTCCTCGGGCTGTATCACATCGGAGGGCACACGGTGGCAGGCGGCGAACACAAGCAACGCCGAAATCGCCGCCGAAAGCCTATTTATCGTCGGCCGAGGGAGCATACCACTTCCGTCCCAGATATTTGGAATAGAAAAGAATAACCATGAACATGCCCACGGTTATGGCCGCGTCGGCAAGATTGAACACAGGGTCGAAGAACGAGAACGCAGTACCGCCTACCCACGGAATCCACTGCGGCCACTGGAACGAGAACAGCGGGAAATACAGCATGTCCACCACAAGGCCGTGAAACCATGTTCCATAGCCATGGCCGAACTCCACAGTTGTGGCCACTTCGGGGGGATATGGATTGGTGAATATCTCGCCATAGAACACACAGTCGATGATATTGCCCAGTGCGCCGGCGCACACCAGCGCCACCGCCACAATATATCCCACCGGAACCAGCGCGGCCTTGACAAGCCGGGCAAGGTACCATGTGAGCACGCTCACCAGACCTATACGGAAGCAGGTGAGCATGAGCTTGCTGCCGAACTCCATCCCGAAGGCCATGCCGTTGTTCTGGATAAAGCGAAGATGAAACCAGGAGAGAATCTCTACATCCTCTCCGAGGTAGAAATTCGTCTTCACCCAGAATTTCATCAGCTGGTCGAGCACAATCACCGCCGCCGCAGTGACAACGGCCACTGCGGCGAGGCGTTTCGAGGAAATATTGTTCACTTGCGGTTTATCTTCTCGTTGACACATAGCGTGGCATGAGGCACAGCCCGCAGGCGCTCCTTGGGAATGAGCGTGCCACACACGCGGCACACGCCATAGGTCTTGTTTTCAATTCGCGTGAGCGCGCCCCTGAGGTGGGAGATAAACTGGCGCTGACGTTCGGCAAGGCGGGCGTTGGCTTCGCGTTCATTCACGTCGGCAGCCTCTTCCAGTGCCTTGAATGTAGGGGAGGTATCGCCGGTGCCGTTGCCGTGGCTGTTGTTGATTGCTTCCACCAACTCGTCGTAGAGTTCCTGGGCAGCGGCGATCTTGTCATTTATAAGCTTGCGGAACTCTTCGAGCTCGGCATCGCTGTATCTTTCTTTTTCGCTCATTACTTGTGGTATTAGGCCTGCGATATGGCGATTCTTACTTCTGTGCCGTCGATATCGAGTGTCTCGGTGCGTTCGGCGGTTTCGGGTATCCGGCTCACGATGGCGTCGGCAAGCACCTGGCCGCCGATATAATCGGCATAGCCTTCCACGGTGCTCCGCACCTGTTCGTTTCCTTCGATTGCCAGACTTATGTGGTCGGTTATCTGGAGACCATACTGCTTGCGCAGATTCTGGATGCGGTTCACCAGCTCACGGGCAAGACCTTCGGCAGCCAGTTCGGGAGTGATGTCGATATCCAGAGCCACAGTCAGGGAGCCTTCGTTGGCAACAAGCCATCCCTTGATATCCTCGGCGACAATCTTCACGGCGTCAACGGGAACCCGGGTCACTTCGCCTTCGACTTCAAGGTCGATGTAGCCGTTTGCTTCCAGAGCCGCTATTTCGGCTCTTCCCATCGATTTGATTCTTGCTGCCGCGGCTTTCATGCGCTTGCCGAACATAGGACCAAGACGTTTGAAATCGGGGTCAACACGCTTCACGAACACGGCGTTGTCGTTGCCGACCACCTCGATATTCTTAATGTTGACCTCGGCAGCAACGATAGGAGCTATCGCCTGGATATCTGCGGTGGCCGCAGTGTCGGCAGCCGGCAGGAGCATCTTGGCCAGCGGCTGGCGTACTTTGATGTTGGCCTTCTTGCGGAGTCCGAGAGCAAGCGATGTAAGGCGCTGTGCCAGCGACATGCGACGTTCCAGCGCGGTGTCGATAAGCGCGGTGTCCGCCTTGGGGAATTCGGCCAGATGCACGCTGGGGGCACCGGTAAGGTCGCGGAACAGACGGTCGCAGAAGAAAGGTGCCACCGGGGCGGCCAGCAGTGCCAGGGTGGAGAGGCAGGTATGGAGGGTCTGATATGCGGCAAGTTTGTCGGAATCCATTTTGCCGCCCCAGAAACGCTTGCGGTTGAGACGCACATACCAGTTGGAAAGATCGTCGAGTACGAAACTTCCTATCGCACGCACGGCGCGGGTGGGCTCATAGTCGTCGTAGGCTTCGGTGACTTCCTTCACAAGCGTGTTCAGCAGTGAAAGAATCCAGCGGTCGATTTCCGGGCGCTCGCTCACGGGCACCTGTGCCTCTTCGCCGGTGAAGCCGTCGACATTGGCATACATGGCAAAGAAGGAATAGGTGTTGCCGAGCGTCGCGAAGAATTTTCTTGCGGTCTCGGCCACACCCTCGGGATCGTATTTGAGGTTGTCCCACGGCGAAGAGGTGGCAATCATATACCAGCGCACAGGGTCGGATCCGTACTTCTCGATTGTGGTGAACGGATCCACGGCATTGCCTTTGCGCTTGCTCATCTTCTCACCGTTCTTGTCGAGCACCAGCCCGTTGGAAACCACAGCCTTGAAGGCAGTGGAGCCGAAAACCATGGTTGCGATGGCATGGAGTGTGAAGAACCAGCCGCGTGTCTGGTCCACGCCCTCGGCGATGAAGTCGGCGGGGAAAAGGCTGCCGTTGTCGAATGCTTCCTTGTTTTCGAAAGGATAGTGAATCTGGGCATATGGCATGGACCCGCTGTCGAACCATACGTCGATAAGATCGGTCTGGCGATGCATCGGTTCTCCCGAAGGAGCCACAAGCACGATGTCGTCGACATAGGGACGGTGCAGGTCGATGCGGTCGTAGTTTTCCGCGGAATAGTCGCCTGGCACGAAGCCTTTGTCGCGCAAGGGATTGGAGGTCATCACTCCGGCGGCCACAGCCTTGTCGATTTCATTGAAGAGAGTCTCCACGGAATCGATGCATACTTCTTCCTTGCCGCTTTCGGTACGCCATATGGGCAGAGGGGTTCCCCAGAAGCGTGAACGCGACAGGTTCCAGTCCTGAAGATTCTCAAGCCACTTTCCAAAGCGTCCTGTGCCGGTCGAGGCCGGTTTCCACTTTATGGTGCCGTTCAGTTCGATAAGCTGGTCGCGCACGGCAGTGGAGCGGATGAACCAGCTGTCGAGCGGGTAATACAGCACAGGCTTGTCGGTACGCCAGCAGTGCGGATAGTTATGCACATGCTTGGCAATGGAGAGCACCTGGCCTTTGGCCTTGAGGTCCATGCATATGGCCACGTCGAGAGTCTCGGTGGTTTCGTCGGCTTCGGGGTCGTAGGCGTTCTTGACGTATCGGCCTGCCCATTCCGAATAGGCTTCAGTGTCCACCATGGATGCCACGAAACCGGGGTCGAGATCCTCCAGACGATAGAAACGCCCGGTAAGGTCTACCATTGGGCGCAGATTGCCTTCACGGTCGATCATGTGCAGCGGTGGCACACCGGCGGCACGCGACACCCTGAGGTCGTCGGCACCGAATGTTCCTGCGATATGCACAATGCCTGTACCGTCGGCGGTGGATACGTAGTCACCCGGAATCACACGGAAAGCGCCCTCTCCCGGATTTACCCACGGGAGCAGCTGGCGATAATGCATGCCGGTGAGCTGTTCGCCCTTCACAGTGCCGACGACACGGTAAGGCACCACCTTGCTGCCGGCTACGAAGCCTTCCATATCGGCTTCGGCACCTTCGGGCTTGAAGTATGAGCCGATGAGCTCTGTAGCGATGGCTACAGTGATTTTTTCGCCGTTATACGGGTTGAAAGTGTGCAGTACCGAATATTCTATCGCCGGCCCCACGGCAAGCGCGGTATTGCTCGGAAGAGTCCAAGGTGTTGTGGTCCACGCAGGCAGACAGGCCTTGCCCCAGCCTGTGAGAATATCGATAGGATCGGTCAACTCGAACAATGCCGTGCAGGTGGTATCCTTCACATCGCGGTAGCAACCCGGCTGGTTGAGCTCGTGACTGCTGAGTCCGGTACCTGCGGCGGGGCTATACGGCTGTATGGTATAGCCTTTGTACAGCAACCCTTTGGAGTGAAGCTGTGCAAGAAGCCACCACACGGTTTCGATGTAGCGGTTGTCGTAGGTTATATAGGGGTCGGTGGTATCTACCCAATATCCCATCATTTCCGTGAGGGACTCCCACTCGCGGGTGTATTTCATAACCTCGCGGCGGCATGCAGCATTGTATTCCTCTACGGATATCTTCTTTCCAATATCTTCTTTGGTAATGCCCAGAGAGCGCTCCACTCCCAATTCCACGGGCAGGCCGTGAGTGTCCCAGCCGGCCTTGCGTTTCACCTGGAAACCCTGCATGGTTTTGTAGCGGCAGAATAGATCTTTTATTGTTCGTGCCATCACATGGTGTATGCCCGGCATGCCGTTGGCGCTTGGAGGACCTTCATAGAAAACAAACGATGGCGCGCCCTGACGCAGAGCCACACTGGAGGCGAAAAGATTTTCGGACTTCCACCGCTCAAGCATGTCTTTGTTGACCTGCGAGAGATTCAGCCCTGTGTATTCTTTGAATTTTTTCATTATTCTGCTTTTGGGAAGTTGTGGAGACGGTTGGTGGGATGTTCTACAGAGTAAGGATAAAAGCAATGGGGTGCGCCTACTCCATTAAAAGAGCGGACACACCCCGGCTTTAGTTTTTTGCCTTCGGGCAGCCGCTTATTCTGCGGCAGCTTCCTGAGCGTTTTCCTCGGCCGTAGCTTCGGCAGCCTGTGCGGCGGCGGCAGCGGCGAGGTCGGCCTTTTTCTTGGCCACAGCTTCGGCGATAGCTTTATTCTTGGCGGCTTCGGCCTCCATACGGGCTTTCGCGTTTTCTTCGCTCTTGGTAGCCATGGACACCTTCAGGGAGTTCACTTTGGCATCCCTGCGGTTTTTCCATTCGTTGAATCGACGTTCGGCCTCGGCCTGGTCGAAAGCACCTTTCTTCACGCCACCGAGGAGGTGGTGCATCAGAAGAACACCTTCGTTGGAAAGGATGGTGCGTGCTGTTTCTGTGGGCTGTGCGCCCACGCTCACCCAGTACAGAGCCCGCTCGAAGTTGAGACTGATTGTAGCAGGATTAGTGTTCGGATTATAGGAACCTATCCTTTCAATAAATCTACCATCTCGTGGTGCCCTGCTATCTGCGATGACAATCGGATAGAACGCATAGTTCTTGCGACCATGGCGTTGCAGTCTAATTTTTGTTGCCATTTACGTTTGTTATTGGTTCTGTATTGGTTTAGCGCCGCAAAGTTACTGCTTTTGCCCAACACCACCAAATATTTTTGATTTTTATTATTTTATGCACTCTTATCCCCCATGCGCACGATTCCAATCCAGGTTTTTTAGCACATGGAGTCCACTAAAAAAGGTGAAAAACGAAGCCTCACAGGCCACACCATACCGACCATGTCGAAAAAAATGGCTAAATTTGCACGTTATTACCGCGCAACGATTTTTCGCACGCGCGTTTCGCAGCCAATATAAAGCCACCAAAGCAAAGAATGGACGTAAAAAAAGTGCTATACATCTCCCAGGAGATTGAACCATACCTGCCCGCGACACCGCTGAGCACCTTCGGCCGACAGCTCCCGCAGGCCATGCAGGAAAAAGGAGCCGAAGTTCGCACCTTCATGCCGAAATACGGCAATATCAACGAACGACGCAACCAGCTCCATGAGGTTATCCGCCTGAGCGGCATCAATATCGTAATCGACGACACCGACCATCCTCTGCTCATTAAAGTGGCTACCCTCCAGCCCACACGCCTGCAGGTGTACTTCATCGACAGCGACGATTTCTTCATGCGCCACGCCTCGGGCGAACTCGAGACCGTGCACGATTCCGACGCCAACGACGAACGCGCCATGTTCTTTGTCCGCGGAACCGCCGAAACCGTAAAAAAACTACGCTGGGAGCCTTCGGTAGTACACTGCACCGGATGGATAAGCGCTTTGGCTCCGCTATATCTTAAGAATGTATTTGCCGACGATCCAGTGTTCCGCAATACAAAAATTGTGTTCTCCCTTTTCTCCGATTCATTCGAAGGACACCTCAACGGCCGCCTTATCGAAAAACTGCGCGCCGACGGCTTCGACGACTCCGCGCTGACATCACTTACCGATGGCGAGACTCCCATAGACTTCATAAAGCTCAACAAAATGGCAATCGACCACGCCGATGCTCTGGTTGTCAGCTCTCATGATGTGCCTCAGGAACTGCTGGACTACGCAATCGCCAGTGGCAAACCCATGCTGGAATATCCCGGCGGCATCGATGCCGATGCATACTACAACTTCTACCAGAGCCTCTGAAGCCCTGCGCCGCATTCCACACACTCCCCTACTCCAATCCTATCGAATAAAATGACATTGCGCAATATCATACCGGCCATAGCCGGAATCACCCTCCTGGGCGCCGCCACCGCAGGCTGCGGCGAGGACAGCACCATAGGTTCCTCTCTGCTCGAAGACCAGGTGCAGATTGTCGTTGATTCCTCGTTCACTGTCACCGGCCACTCCGAAGCTGTGGCAAGCGTGCGCCCGCGCACCATCGCGGAACTGCTCGGCGCCATCGACATCCCCGGATACGGCAGCATTTCCAGCAGCGCCGTGGCGCAGTTCGTTCCTGCCGTGGCACTCGATACCGCAACATTCGATTCCGCCGATATCGACAGCGCATTCCTGAATTTCCGCTATCTTCCGGGGGCTTTCATCGGTGACTCAATAGCACCTATGACTCTCACCGTCTTCCCGCTGACCAAAGCGCTTCCCGCCGATATCGCCAGCGATTTCGACCCAACCGGTTACTACGACCCCTCGCAGCCTCTCACATCCACGGTGTACAACACCTCGGCATTCGGCAGCGACTCGGTGATGGGACTGGCAACACGCACCATAGCCATGAAACTCCCGCTGGAGTTCAGCAAGAGTCTATTCGATGCCTTCGTCGCCAACCCCGACAACTTCGCGAACGGCCAGATTTTCACCGCCAACGTCTTTCCGGGCATTTATGCCCAGAGCAGCTTCGGCCGCGGACGCCTCACCATAATATCCCGCACCACCATAACCCTACACATGAGCACCATCAAGGTAGGTGAGGAAAAGAACGACACCATAGAAGCCGAGCAGGAATACTTCGCTGTGGCTCCGGAGGTAATAAACAACAACAATATAAAAGTCGAACTCGACCCGGCACTCCGCGCCGAAGTTGAAAACGGCGCACCCTTGATGATTGCGCCGGCAGGATACGAAGTCAAGCTCCGCTTCCCCGCGCCGGAAGTAATAGCCGCATTCAAGGAAGGCAGCACCGGCCTGTCGGTAATCAACGACCTGTACCTCTCCCTCCCGGCCGACACCATCGCCACCGGATACAAGGTGGACGTGCCCCCGTATGCGCTGATGGTGCTCAGCAAGGACCGCGACGAGTTCTTCGCCCAGAACAAACTGCCCGACAACAAGACTTCGTTCTACTGCCAGTACGACCAGCGACTGCGCCGCTATGCATTTTCTGGCATGGTGAGCTATCTGAAAGACCTTATGGACAAGGAGGACGAACTCACCCCCGAGGACTACACATTTACTATTGTGCCCGTACAGGTGAACTTCGAGCTGGACATGACTTCATACCAGCAGAACTACATCGTATCCGAGGTGGTGCCATATATTGCAGCACCCGCAGTGGCACGATTCGATTTCTCCAAGGCCAAGGTGAACCTCACCTACAGCCGACAGCAACAACTTTAGAAACTGTCCGGATTCATATGACACAGATTTTGAGATAGACTGGCTGATGAATATCGTTTGCGATGAAGGAGCGGAGCTATGCCACGTACCTGAGGCGCAGACAAAAAGTCACCGGCATGCCACTCAAAAGCGAAGTGATATGAATTTTAGACAGCCTATTAAACCGGTTCGGCCATGAACCTTCAGCTACCACCACGCAACGACAGCCGCCCTGCCGAAGCTGTAGGATTCGGCGGAGGAACTCCGCTGGTAATAATAGGAGCCAACGGTGCCGGCAAAACACGCTTCACACGCTCCATACTCGACACTCTTGGCGACCAGGCCATGAGGCTAAACGCTCTCGGAGCACTATACGACCGCCCGCGCGGCGACCATGAATACCAGCCATGGGAACTCCGGAGCCGTCTGAGCGCCGGTGCTCCGGCTATCGCGGCACAACAAGGAGCCACCACGCTGGAAATGCTGCTCGCCCGACTTATGCAGGACGAGATGCTGAATCTCATAGGCTACAAGCTGGCTCTGGCCGACGGCAGGAACACACACCTTAAACCCACGCGTCTTGACAAGGTGGTGGAACTATGGCAGGAGATTTTTCCCGGCAACCGCGTACTCATCGACAGCGGAAAGATTCTATTCTCGAGGTCCTTCGACAAAGAGAACGACCAATACACAGCCTTGCGCCTATCCGACGGCGAACGCGCCGTGCTATACTACACCGGCGCTGTGCTGTACGCCCCGCGGAATGCATCCATTTTCGTGGAGTCGCCCGAGATTTTCCTGCATCCCACTATAATAAGCTCCCTGTGGAACCGGCTGGAGGCTCTGCGCCCCGACTGCGGCTTCTGCTATACCACCCACGATCCCGATTTCGCATCCTCGCGCAACGGCGCGCGTGTGGTGTGGGTGCGCGACTGCGACGCCAAAGCCTGCCGCTGGAACTACGAGGTTCTGCCTCCGCAAGCAGGCGTGACCAACGAGATATACCTCGCGCTGGCAGGCAGCCGCAAGCCCGTGCTGTTTATCGAAGGCGACAACCGCAGCATCGACGCACGGCTGTACCCGCTTATCTTTCCCGACTTCACGGTGCGTTCTTTGGGCAGTTGCAACAAGGTTATAGAAGCCACACGCACTTTCAACGACCTTGCCTCGTTCCACAAACTCGACTCGATGGGCATTGTGGACCGCGACAGGCGCAACGAGGATGAAGTGGCCTATCTGCGCAGGAAAAACATAATGGTGCCGGAGGTGGCCGAGGTGGAAAATATTTTCATTCTCGAACCTATAATCCACACTATGGCATCGCGCTCCGGAGCCGACCCTGACAGGGTGGTGGCGAAAGTGCGGAAAGCCCTGCTCTCGCTTTTCAAGGCCGAACTGCGACAGCAGGCTCTTATGCATACCCGCCACAGGGTGAAGCGGACGGTCGAATACCGTGTGGATGCCCGGTTCGATTCCATCGACAGTCTCGAAAAACACCTCGAAAACCTCGTCTCGGAAATGAATCCGAGAAAAAGCTACGAATATTTCTGCCGACAGTTCCAACAGTTTGTCGACAGCGGCGACTACAACGCCATACTGAAAGTTTTCAATCAGAAATCGATGCTGGCCAACTGCAATGTGGCGCAAATGTGCGGTTTCAAGAACAAGGACGCCTATATCGATGGCGTGCTCGCTTTGCTAAGGTCGTCGGCCGCCGGTGCCGAAACCGTGAGAGAAGCCGTAAGAATTTGCCTGCAGTCGCCTGCCCGGAATACGGCACAATGAAAAAACTTATAACAACGGCTATCCTGGCAGCCGCGGCAATCGCCGCCGGTGCCGCCGAAAACATCGAATACGACGCCTACGTCCGTGTCAATGCCTCGAAAGACCGTTTCGCCCCCTATATGATTGGTTCGTGGAACTCCGGTCGTGCATCCGCAGGCCGTGGGATATGGCAAGGTGCATCCGCTATTAGGCGGGTCGACACTTCCAGGCGGTTCAGCTGGGGCTACGGAGCTGAATATATAGCAGGCTACTCGAACGGATTCTCCTACGACCGCTACGACGCGGCTACAGGGTCGTGGACGGAATCGGCCGTACGGCCATCTGCCCTGCGCCTGATTCAGCTATATGGCGAGCTTAAGTTCAGAGCGGTATATCTGCTGGCTGGCATGAAGGAAAGGTACAGCCGCATAACCGACAACACACTTTCGTCGGGCGATCTTGTGCGCAGCACCAACGCACGGCCCATACCGGGAGCCGCCGCCGGATTTCTGGATTTCGTCGACATACCGTTCACCGACGGCTGGGTGCAGATCGACGGTGAAATAATGTACGGCCGATTCACCGACGACGGCTTCGACCACAAGCAGTTCAACCGCTACCAGGGCCTCAGCACCTCCGACCTCTGCTACACATACAAGCGATGCTATTTCCGCACCAAGCCTTCGATGCCGTTCAGCGTTATTGTGGGCATGCAGACAGCCGGTGAATTCGGAGGCTCCACAACATGGTACCGCGCCGGAAAACAGATAAGGCACGAGGACCGCGGCTTTCACCTGCGCGACATATGGGACATGTTCTTTCCCATGGAAGGCTCCGGCGAAGGTTACTACAAAGGCAATTCCCTCGGCAGCTGGGATTTCAAGGCTGTCTACAACTTCAAATCGGCCGGAAAACTCAGCGCTTACTTCCAGTGGCCCTGGGAAGATGGCTCCGGCATCGGGCGCCGTAACGGCTGGGATGGCCTGTGGGGGCTACAGTACGATTTTCCCTCGGCAGGTCCGCTGGAAAGTATCGTCATAGAATATCTCGACTTCACCAACCAGGGCGGCCCCATACATTATACCGTAGGCGACAGACCCGGCACCGACCTGATGAGCGAAGCAAACGGCGGCGACAACTACTATAACAACGACTTCTATGGCCCATATGCCAACTATGGCATGGCAATAGGCACCCCCTTCCTGCCGGCGCCCATATACAATGCCGACGGCAACGCCTCATTCGCGCACAACCGCTCCCGCGGATTCCACATCGCAGCCCGCGGCACAATCGAAGGCCGATGGCACTGGAGAGCCATGGTATCGTACCAGAAAGCCGGAGGCTCGGGCCGTCTGCCGGCGGCACGCTTTCTCCACAACACATCGGCGATGGCCGAAGCAAGCTGGCAGCCCGCTCCGTCTCTGCCCGGTCTCGAACTGAAGGCTCAGTTCGCATTCGACGCCGGCAACCTCAGAGGCAATAATGCAGGGGCATCAATCGCCGTGAATTTCCGTGGCGACTTCACCTTAGGTAAAAACAAATGACACACACACGCACGATACTTGCCGTACTGCTGGCGGCAGTGGCAATGGCCTGCACACAGAACGGCGGACATATAGGCCGCCTTTTCGGATCCTGGGTACTCGAAAGCGCGACCTGCGACGGCTCGGAAATGACCATGCCGGAAGATACAGAGACCTTCTGGAGCTTCCAGTCCGATCTGCTGCGGGTGCAGCTCGCCGATAAGCACCACACTGCCGAAAACTACTTCGGCAACTTCACAGAGCTTCCCGACGGTCTTCTGAGACTCGACTTCGAGCACACCGACGACAACAATCCCGACGGAGGCGGCCAGTATGCCGCTCCGCAGTGGATGGGTTTCCCCGCCACAGGGATATTCACACTACGTATTGTCAGCTGCGACAGCAAACGCATGGAGCTGATCTGGCAAAACAAGGAAGGACAACTGTTCGTCTACAAATTCTCCAAAACATGGTAAACAACAATCAACAGTGCCGGTTGGCGGCAGTAACCGGTGCCGACGGCTTCATAGGTTCACATCTTGTAGAAGCCCTGCTCGACAAAGGATACAGGGTAAGGGCAATGGTACAGTACAATTCCTTCGGCTCATGGGGATGGCTCGAGGGCAGAGAGCCCTCCGGGATGCTCGAGATTGTCGCCGGCGATGTACGCGACCCCGACTTCTGCCGCACATTCTGCCGCGGCGCCGACGTTGTGTTCCATCTGGCTGCACTTATAGCCATACCGTACAGCTACGAGGCTCCCGACAGCTATGTGGACACGAACATCCGTGGCACACTCAACATCCTCCAGGCCGCGCGCGATGCCGCTTGCAGCCGCGTTGTCGTAACATCCACAAGCGAGGTCTACGGTTCGGCGCTCCATGTCCCCATCAAGGAAAACCATCCACGCCAACCTCAATCGCCGTATTCGGCCACCAAAATCGCGGCCGACGCCATGGCCAAGAGTTTCTACAATGCTTTCGACATGCCTGTGGTGATTGCCCGCCCGTTCAACACCTACGGGCCACGGCAGAGCGCCAGGGCATTTATCCCAACTGTGATTTCGCAGATTGCCGCCGGCGCCACACGCATCCGGCTTGGCGACCTCCGTCCCACACGCGACTTCAACTACGTTACCGATACCGCCGCAGGCTTCATAGCTCTTGCCGAAGCCACAGGCATAGAGGGCATGGAAATCAACATCGCCACCGGTACGGAAATATCAATGGGCGATACGGCCGCCGAAATAGCCAGGCTGATGAATGCCGATATAGAGATTGAAGAGGACCCGCAGCGCCTGCGCCCGGCAAACAGCGAGGTTACACGCCTATGCGGCGACAGCTCCCTTATCCGTAGCCTTACCGGATGGGAACCGGCTGTGAGTTTCAGCGAAGGCTTGAAGAGAACCATCGACTGGCTATCCGACCCCGGAAATCTCGCAAAATACAAACCAATGCTCTACAACCGATGAAGAAACTCACATTCCTGTTCCTCGGAGGAGCGAAGCGTGTAAGCTTCGGAAGGCTACTGCTGAAAGCATGCGGCGACGCCGGCGTCGAAGGCCGTATCGTAGGCTACGAACTGTCGGCACGCTCTCCCATAGCCAGCCTTGGCACAGTGGTCGAAGGTCTACGTTGGGGCGACCCGGCAATCTTCGACCACATCGACAGCACGGTCGACAGCCATAGTGTCGATGCCGTGGTGCCGTTCGTAGACCAGGCCGTTGGCATTGCCGCGCGCTACCGCACACGCACTGGCGGCGCGGTGTTCGCACCCGTGGGCAAAGCCGAGGATGCAGAACGGATGTTCGACAAAATAGCGGCCGCCGAATTCTTCGAGCGTGCCGGCATTGCCATTCCGCGTACCTACCGTCCTGGCGACCCGTGTCTGCGCCTTATCGCCAAACCTCGCTTCGGCTCGGCTTCGCAAGGCATCGAATGCATCAACAGCCTGCAGGGAGTGTACAAGTATCAGAGCCTGTCCGACCGTTTCCTCATTCAGGAACGCATCGACAACCGGCAGGAAATATCAGTCGACTGCTATGCGTCGGTGCGCTCGGGCCGCATACTCGTGGCCAGTCCGAGGCTCAGAGAGGAAACCTCCGGTGGCGAGGCCGTACGCACAACAACAACCGACTGCCCCGAAGCTGTGGAGCTGGCATCCCGTACAATCGAACTTGCCGGACTATCCGGAGCCATAACCGTACAACTTATCCGCGACCTCGACAACGGACGCCTCATGGTAATGGAAGTAAACCCCAGATTCGGAGGCGGCTGCGTGGCAAGCATCCATGCAGGAGCCGACGTGGCAGCAGCAATGGTGAACGATATCCTCGGCCGCCCCGAAGCTCCCGCAATAGGCCGCCCAGGAGTGACAACGGTCCGTTATCCTGCCGACGTTGTTTTTGATTCCGACTCAAATGTTCCAAGAAACTGACCGCACCATCATAATCGCCGAAGCAGGCGTGAACCATAACGGCGATTTCGACATGGCATGCCGCATGATCGATGCCGCAGCCGCCGCAGGCGCCGACTACGTAAAATTCCAGACTGCTGTTCCGGAACTTGTAATAGCAGCGAACGCACCCAAAGCAGAATACCAGAAAGAGACAACAGGTTCCGACGAGAGCCAACTGGAGATGTGCCGCGCCATACATCTGCCGCTGAGTGCCTACGCGAAACTGAACATGATGTGCCGCGAACGGCGCATAGGGTTTGTGAGCACGCCTTTCGACCACGTGAGCATAGACTGCCTCGAACCGCTGCGGATGGATTTCTGGAAAATTCCTTCAGGAGAAATCACCAATCTACCCTATCTGCGCAAAATCGGTGCTCTGGGACAGCCGGTGGTGATGAGCACCGGCATGGCAACCGCTGCCGAAGTCGATGCCGCACTCAAGGTTCTGCGTAAAGCAGGCACCCCCCTGTCGCGTATCGCACTGTTGCACTGCACCACACAATATCCCGCGCCCGACAGTTCGGTTAATCTGCGGGCAATGCATACTCTGGCGGCCACGGGGTGCGCCGCAGTGGGCTACAGCGACCACACCGTAGGCATCACCGCCTCAGTGGCTGCCGTGGCATGCGGGGCAAGGATTATCGAGAAGCACTTCACCCTGGACCGCAACCTGCCCGGACCGGACCACAAGGCATCGATAGAACCGGCAGAACTCGCCGAAATGGTCGCACAGATCCGACGAGTGGAACTTATGCTCGGCGATGGCTGCAAAACAGCCGCAGAAGCGGAGATACCAAATATCGCCATCGCCCGCAAAAGCATTGTGGCAGCAATTCCCATAGCCCAGGGAGAGACTTTCACTTCTTCCAACATTATTGCAAAACGCCCCGGTACGGGAATTTCCCCCATGCTGTGGGATTCACTATCCGGTCGCAAGGCAACCAGAGCATATAGCGCCGACGAACTCATCGACCCTTCCGAACTTGGCAATTAGGCCGCGTCGCTTATCAAGCAGCCATAAATAACAAACCGGCATCGCCCTCACAAGGACAATGCCGGTTTGTTTATGCTGTAGCGGCTTATGCGTTCTTCACTTTCTCTACAACTGCTGCGAAAGCGGCGGGGTTGTTGAGGGCGAGGTCGGCGAGGACTTTGCGGTTGATTTCGATACCGCTCTTGTGGATGAGTCCCATGAGCTTGGAATAGCTCAGGTCGTGCATGCGTGCAGCGGCGTTGATACGCTGAATCCACAGAGCACGGAAGTTGCGCTTTTTGTCCTTGCGGTCGCGGTAAGCGTAGGTAAGACCTTTTTCCCAGGTATTCTTGGCAACGGTCCACACATTGCGGCGGCAACCGAAATAGCCACGGGTGAGTTTGAGAATTTTTTTACGGCGTTCGCGGGAAGCGACGTGGTTGACTGATCTTGGCATTTTGTTTTTTGTTTTAGGCTGTCAGCGGCCGAAGCTCTTTGGGCTGACCAGCCGGTTAGAGAATGTTTTGGCGGCATCCTTGGGCGTCAGACGGCCCTTCGGCAGCCGCAGTGCCTCTTGTCAGAGAAGCGGCTTAGTTGAGCTTATTTAAGACCCAGAAGAGCTTTTACAGCACTAACGTTGGTGGAGTCCACCAGACCGGAATGTGTGAGGTTGCGTTTCTGTTTCTTGGTTTTCTTGGTGAGAATGTGGCTCTTGAAAGCGTGTTTTCTCTTGATTTTTCCTGATCCGGTAAGGGCGAACCTCTTTTTGGCACCGGAATTAGTCTTAATCTTTGGCATTGGTTGGTTGATGTTATTTAGTTTCGATGCTTGCACCCCGGATGGGGGTGCAGGCATTTTCTATTTCTTCTTGGGGCTGATCATTATAATCATCCTCTTACCTTCGAGCTGAGGCATCTGCTCTACTTTTCCGAAGTCCTCGAGGTCGTTTGCGAATCTCAGCAACAACACCTCGCCCTGTTCCTTGAACAGGATGGAACGGCCTTTGAAGAACACATATGCCTTCACCTTGGCACCTTCCTGAAGGAAGCCCTGGGCATGCTTGAGCTTGAAGTTATAGTCGTGGTCGTCGGTCTGGGGGCCGAATCGTATTTCCTTCACCACCACTTTGGTAGCCTTGGCTTTGATTTCCTTGGCTTTCTTCTTCTGCTGGTAAAGATATTTCTGGTAGTCGAGTATCTTACAAACCGGTGGATCGGCCTGTGCGGAAATCTCCACCAGATCGAGTTCGAGGTCGACGGCCATGCGGCGGGCGTCCTGAATGGAATATATACCGGGGGTGAGGTTGTCGCCCACCAAACGCACCTGTGAGGCACGGATGTGCTCATTGATGTTGTTCGGCGCCTGCTTCTGCTGGCGAGGGTCTCGCCGCTGACCTATTGGTCTGCGGGGGCCGGAGGGTGCTCCGGGACGGGGTCCACCGGGGTGGAAGGGTGGTTTTTTATCCATTCAGTAGTTTTATTGGTTTGTCTGCGCACGCACTTCGTCGGCAATGCGGCCTGCAAAGGTAGCAATTTTCATTGAACCAAGGTCGCCTTCGCCAGGTTTTCTTACAGAAACTTCGCCCTGCGACTCTTCTTTCTCTCCCACAATCAGCATGTAGGGTACGCGCTGCAGCTGGTTATCGCGGATTTTGCGGCCGAGGGTCTCATTGCGGTCGTCGATGGTGAGACGCACTTCGGCATCCTCGAGTTCTGCAGCCACACGGCGTGCATAATCGAGATATTTGTCGCTCACGGGAATCACCACAGCCTGCTGGGGAGCCAGCCACAATGGGAAATGTCCGGCGGTGTGTTCCAGAAGCACGGCCACAAAGCGTTCCATGGAACCGAAAGGCGCACGGTGAATCATCACCGGGCGGTGACGGGCATTGTCGGAACCGGTGTACTCGAGTTCGAAGCGTTCGGGAAGGTTGTAGTCCACCTGAATTGTTCCGAGCTGCCAGCGGCGGCCGATAGCATCCTTGACCATGAAGTCGAGCTTGGGGCCGTAGAAAGCGGCCTCTCCAAGTTCGGTGCGGGCATTAAGGCCCTTTTCGGCGCAGGCATCGATAATGGCCTGTTCGGCAAGATGCCAGTTTTCATCGCTGCCGATATACTTCTCCTTGTGCTCGGGATCGCGGAGGCTGATCTGCGCTTCGAAATTTTCGAAGTTGAGGCACTTGAAGATGTACAGGATAATATCCATCACTTTCAGGAACTCGTCCTTTATCTGGTCGGGAGCGCAGAAAATGTGGGCATCGTCCTGAGTAAAGCCACGCACGCGGGTCAGACCATGAAGCTCGCCGCTCTGCTCGTAGCGGTAAACTGTTCCGAATTCGGCCAGTCGCAGGGGCAGATCGCGGTAGGAGCGCGGAAGTGCGCGGAAAATCTCGCAGTGGTGGGGGCAGTTCATCGGCTTGAGCAGGTACTCTTCGCCTTCCTCGGGGGTGTGGATGGGCTGGAAAGAGTCCTTGCCGTATTTGGCGTAGTGGCCGGAGGTCACATAAAGCTGTTTGTTGCCTATATGGGGGGTTATAACCTGCTGGTAGCCATAGCGGCGCTGGATTTTGCGCAGGAACTGTTCGAGGCGGTCGCGCAGGGCTGCTCCTTTGGGAAGCCACAATGGCAGGCCGGCACCTACTTTGGCAGAGAACGCGAACAGTTCCATTTCCTTGCCGAGCTTGCGGTGGTCGCGTTTCTTCGCCTCCTCCAGAAGTGCCAGATACTCGTCGAGCATCGACTTCTTGGGGAAGGTTACGCCATAGACACGTACCAGCTGGGGACGTTTTTCATCGCCACGCCAGTAAGCTCCTGCCAGCGACATCACCTTCACGGCCTTGATAGGCGCGGTGGACGGGAGATGCGGGCCACGGCAAAGGTCGGTGAACTCCCCTTGGGTATAGGTGGTTATGTGTCCGTCCTCCAGCTCGGAAATAAGCTCGCACTTATATGTTTCGTCGCGTTTGCCGAAGAAGTCCAGCGCATCGGCTTTGGATATGTCGGCACGCACAATCTGCTGGTTCTGCTTTGCCAGTTCGAGCATCTTTGCCTCGATTTTGGCAAAATCGGCAGATGTGAGGGTGTGTTCGCCCGGGTCGATATCGTAGTAGAAACCGTTTTCTATCGCCGGACCGATGCCGAATTTCACACCGGGATATAAAATCTGCAGTGCTTCGGCAAGAAGATGTGCCGAGCTGTGCCAGAAAGCGTGTTTTCCTTCGGGGTCTTCCCACTTGAAGAGTTTCACGGCAGCGTCGGCGGTGATGGGGCGTGTCAGATCCCACTCTTTGCCGTCGACAGTGGCGGCAAGCACTTCGCGTGCGAGACGGCCGGAAATGCTCTCAGCGATCTGGAGGGGCGTAACACCCGCTTCAAATTCCTTGACGCTATTATCGGGAAAAGTGATTGAAATCATATATACTTTATTGAGATACAGAGATTTGAGCCTCCGCCACAGCATCAGCATACAAATCAGCCGCAAAGATAAGCATTTTAACTGATTGCCACAACAGCAGACTCAATTTCCATCCATTCCGAAGGTGGCACATATTCTTTCTTTTTTCAGCGGGTGCGGCCGAGGATGAGAGCAGAGACGGGAGCCACTACCACGGTTCCGCCACGGCTGGTGTCGAGTCCGTCGGCGTTGATCTGTCCGTCGCGTGCTATAACGGTCCACTCACCGCGGGGAATACGTGCCGCGAAAGGTATATCGGAGCCGTTGAACACAATCTTGATTTCCTTGAAGCTGTCGCCGTTGGCATTGTTCTTCAGCGAATAGGATATCACATTGGGCGATGCAATGCTGTCGAACACCAGATTGCGCGCGATATCCTCGGCTGTGGTCATGCGGAAAGCGGGGTGCCCGTTGCGCAGGCGTATCAGCTCACGATAGTAGTTGAATTGTTCGGCATTGGAGGTTTTGAGATTCCAGTCGATGGCGTTCACCGAGTCGGGGCTGCGATAGGTGTTGTGGATGCCTTTCTTGTTGCGGAACACCTCTTCGCCGGCAAACATGAAAGGTGTACCCTGCGAGGTGAACACTATTGTCTGCGCCAGACGCGCTGCGCGCTGGCGGTCGGCTTCGGAGGCATCGGGCATGGATGCCGCCAGCTTGTCGGTAAGGGAAAGGTCGTCGTGGCAGCTTACATAATTGATTATCTGCGTGGGTGCAGAGGCATAGGCGAACCGTGAGTTGTTACCCTTGCTGTAGTCGACCTGAGGATGTGCCGTGGCGGCCACGATGCCGATTTTCACAGTCTCCTCATTTCCGGGCTTACCGGTTGCGAAACCGCGGTCGGCGGCATTGCTGTAGTGGCCCTTCACTGCATCCCTGAGGTCGTCGGAGAACACGGCGATGCCTGTCATGCGTGCCACATTCTCCTTGAGAGCTCGCTGTTCTGCGGGCAGAGGCGAATCGCCGGCAGTCCAGCCCTCGCCATATACAAAAATCGAAGGATTGATTTCCTTGAGTTCACGGGCGACACGATTCATTGTCTCTATGTCGTGGATACCCATGAGGTCGAAGCGGAAACCGTCGATATGGAATTCCTTTGCCCAGTATTTCACTGAATTGACAATGAAGTCGCTCATCATCCTGCGCTCGGAGGCTGTCTCGTTGCCACAGCCGGAGGCATCGGAATACGAACCGTCGGGACGGTGACGGTAGAAATATCCCGGAGCCGTGAGCGAGAAGTTGGAATCGTCGTTGTTGGCGGTGTGGTTGTAGACCACGTCCATTATCACACCGATGCCGGCATCATGGAGGGCCTTGACCATTTCTTTCATTTCCCGGATACGAACCGACGGATCGGAGGGGTCGGTCGAGTAGCTCCCTTCGGGTGCATTGTAGTTATAGGGGTCGTATCCCCAGTTATACTCATTGGCGGGAAGGTTGGCCTCATCTACGGAGTTGTAATCGTAGGACGGAAGAATGTGCACGTGCGTGATGCCCAGCTCTCGCAGATGGTCTAAGCCGGTGGGGGCACCGGAATCATTGCTTGTGCCGTTTTCTGTCATTGCCAGAAACTTCCCTTTATGCACTATGCCGCTCGACGGATGGATGCTGAAATCGCGATGGTGCATCTCGTAGATAACGGCATCGGTAATGGCGGCTGTCTGCGGCCCACGGTCGTTGCTCCAGCCTTCGGGATCGGTAGCGGACATATCGATTATTGCGGCACGCCTGCCGTTGGTGCCCACGGCCTTGGCCCAGACTCCCGGCGTCTCCGCCATGAATCCATGGCCGGCATCGACCCGGAAGGTGTAGAATTTACCCAGCAGTTTCTGTGGCACCGAAGCCCGCCAGGTTCCGTTTTCTCCTTTTGTCATGTGAAGGGTGTCCACAGGCGCACTGTTGCGGTCGGTGGGATATAGGAGCACTTCTGCAGCCTTTGCTTCAGGGCTCCACAATGTGAAGTGGGTGCCGGCATTGTCGACCATCAGTTCAAGGTCGTCGCCCTGATAGTCGGGCCACGAAGCATAGCGGCTGTCGGAATCGGCGGCATTCATGGTAATAGCGGCAACGCCGAAAAAAATTCCGGCGATGGGACGGATAAAGTTTTGCATGTCAGATTATAGTTACTTGAATCACTCGAAATTAGGTTATAGCCGCACATAAGGCCGGTCACTTCACCATAATCCTTGCAGTTGTTGTGCCGGCACGGACAATGTAGCAACCGGCAGCAAGCTCGAAGCGGACGTCGGAATGGCCTTCGACTCTTCCTCCAGCCACCCGTGTGCCTGTAATGGCATAGATTTCCACCTCTGCGGAAGCTTCGGACGAATTATCCAATTCGACGGCTCCCATCTGTACGGTTATGGTGCAGTCGGGCGTACGCACCGGCTCCTCCACCACATTGCGCACTACATCGGCGGCATATGCCGGTGCGGCACATGCTGCCAGAAACAGCGCTATGTACTGGAGAGTCTTCATGGTTTTATGCTTAGCTGATACAAAGCTATCACATATGTCTAAAAACGGCAAACTTCTTAACAATAAATAACCATACAGCACACAGTTACGGCCTCAACGAAAGTAAGGCACCGATTAAAGTGCCTTACCCACGTTTCAACTATTTCTATTTATGACCTCCGGCAACGGGCATCACTGTCAGATGGCCGAAGCAAGCGCACTATGCAGTGCCTGTTCTCTTTCCTTTATAAGCATAACAAGCCAGTGTGATGTATTCCAACGGTCTTGTGCTAAAGTTTGTTAGAGAATGGAAGCCATAAACGTGATATCACAATGCGGCAAGCAGCAGTTCGCTCAACGATGGATGCGCATGCACAACACGGGCAAGGTCGCCGCAGGTCATGCCGGCGGCTATGACCACGGCTGCCTCGGCAACAAGGTCGGCTGCGTGGCTACCCACGACATGGCAACCGAGAATGCGGCCACTGTCGCCATCGCAGACCAATTTCAACAGTCCGCTGCCATGCCCTTCGGCAAGTGCTTTTCCATTGGCGGCATAGGGCACCTTGCGAGCCATGGCTTGCGGATATAGTTCGCGGGCAGCTTCTACAGTGAGTCCTACTGTTGCCAGTTCAGGCTCGGTGAACACCACGGCAGGTACGACCGATAGGCTCTGCGAAAATCCCAGCGCTACTTTCGCCTGCGCCGATGCCGCGTGAGCGAGCATACACAAGCCGTTGACATCGCCGGCGGCATATATTCCGGGCGCCGACGTGGCCATAGTGGCTGGGTCGACTGCTATGAAGCCCCGGCCATCAAGCCGCACGCCCGCGGCGTCGAGTCCCTGCGGCAGCACAGGTCTGCGCCCGACTGCTGCCAGAACGGTACCTGCGGCAAATGTGTCCTTGCCTTTGCGTGTGCTGTAGCTTACAGTCCTGTCTGCACCGATTTCCTCCACGGCGGCACCAAGCACAAAGCCCACTCCTCGTCTGGAAAGAGACGTGCGCAGACGTTTTGCCAGTTCGGCATCGACACCCGGAAGCACCTCCTTGCAGTATTCGAACACGGTGACATCAACGCCGAAAGCATTCAGAACCGATGCGAATTCAAGACCTATCACCCCGCCGCCGACAATAGCCACGGGCCCGGCAGGCAACGATTCAGAAGCCAGCAGCATGTCGCTGTCGATGGCATATTCGGCGCCGGCACATCGAAGTTGCGCGGGACGCGACCCGCTGGCAATGAGTATGGTATCGGCTGAATATTCCGTTCCGGCAGCCTCCACAACTCCTCCGCCTTTCAGCGAAGCTTCCGCGTTGATTACCTCCACTCCGGCAAGCGACGCCGAAATGTCGGCGCGCAGGTCGGCCACGATTCCGTCGGCACGGCGTTTGGCCTGCCCATAATCAGCCTTGACTTCGCTGACGCCGATTCCGAATTCACCGGCACTGCCGATATCGAGAATCCTCGCGGCGGCTGCGCACATGCATTTCGTGGGAATACACCCGCGGTTGAGGCATGTACCCCCGAGATAGTCCTTCTCGAAAAGAGCCACGGAACTTCCGGCGACAGCGGCCCGGGCAGCCACTTCATAGCCCCCGGGGCCACCGCCGATTATAACAATATTATAGTGCTTCATCTGGGTTCCATGAGTTCGGCATAGGTGAGACAGGGTTCCAGCGCGGCCTTGTCCTCGTCGGGATGGCTCACCGGAGTATCGTACGGAGCGTTTTTCACAAACTCCGGATTCTCCTTGGCTTCATGGGCGATAGCGCGCATGGCCTCGATGAAGGCATCGAGTGTCTCAGGACTTTCTGTCTCGGTGGGTTCCACCATGAGGCTTTCATGGAAAAGCAGAGGAAAGTAGATGGTGGGGGCATGGAAACCATAATCGAGCAAACGCTTGGCCACATTCAGGGTGGTCACGCCACCGCTTTTGTCTATCAGCCCGTCGAACACGAACTCGTGCTTGCAGGGGCCGTCGATGGGCAGAAGATACAGGTCCTTGAGGCTCTCTTTAACATAGTTGGCGTTGAGAGTGGCCAGAGGCCCCACCCAAGCAAGCCCTTCGGCACCCATTGTGAGTATATATGCCAGAGCCTTTATATACACTGTATAATTTCCCAGCCATGAGCTGACGCGTCCGAAAGCCTCGTTGCCACACTCCACGGTCAGTTTACCTTCGGCATCCTCCACTACCCTCGGATTCGGCAGGTATTGTTCCAGACCGGCACGGACGCCCACCGGGCCTGCTCCGGGACCACCTCCGCCATGCGGCGTAGCGAAAGTCTTGTGCAGGTTGATGTGCATCACATCGAAGCCCATGTCGCCCGGGCGGGCTATTCCCAGCATCGGGTTAAGGTTCGCCCCGTCGTAGTAGAGAAGTGCTCCGGCATCGTGCACCAGCGAGGCTATCTGCGGGATGCCTTTCTCAAACATGCCTACGGTGTTGGGGTTGGTCATCATGAGCGCGGCCACCGTGGAGTCGAGTTTGCCGGCAAGATCGTCGATGTCGACAGTGCCGTCGGCGAGGCTCTTCACCTCCACCACCTCGAATCCGGCCATGGCGGCGCTGGCCGGGTTGGTTCCGTGCGCACTGTCGGGAACCAGAACGCGGGTGCGTGTCTCATCGCCCTTGCCCAGGAAATAGCGGCGTATCACCATAAGCCCGGTGTACTCACCATGGGCACCGGCGAAAGGATTCAGTGAAAACTCGGCCATGCCTCCCACTTCGGCCAAGGCCTTCTCGAGGGTGCGGTAGATTTTCAGAGCGCCCTGCACGCTGTCGGCGGGCTGCGCCGGGTGCAGATTCTCTACAGCGGCATCGGCCACGGCAGCCTCGTCGACCTTGGGATTGTATTTCATGGTGCACGACCCAAGAGGATAGAAGCCGGTGTCGACACCGAAGTTGTTGGTCGAGGAATTGGTGTAGTGGCGCACAACCGTAGGCTCATCCACTTCCGGCAGCTCCGGGGCCGTCTCCCGCAGCAAACCTTCGGGCAGTGTGCATGCGCTGTGGCTGTAGTTGTAGCTGGGAAGATCGGCTCCGTGGCGTCCCGGCCTGGAAAGCTCGAATATCAGTTTGTCGTACAGTTTACGGTTCATTTCCTGGCGGGCTTAAAAAGTTCGACATATCGGTTGATATCTTCGGGCGTGCACATTTCCGTGGCGGCGACAAGAATGGAGCTGCCGTCGAGTTTCACACCTGCCACAATGCCGGCGGCAGCCGCGCTGGCGATTACCTCGTCGGCGGTAAGCGGAGCGGCGATATCGAGCACGAACTCGTTGAGGAAAGGCCTCTCGGGATACCGCAACGCGAAAGCGCCGGTAGCTACAAGACCTTCGGCAAGGGAATGGGCAGCGGCAGAGCTCAGTTCGTTGACTTTACGCAGACCTTCCGCTCCCATCAGCGACAGATACGCGGCGGCATGGAGGGTCATGATGCCCTGGTTGGAGCATATGTTGGATGTCGCCTTCTGGCGCCGTATATGCTGTTCGCGTGCCTGGAGGGTAAGGACAAAGCAGCGCCGGCCTTCGCGGTCGGTGGTGGCACCGACCACACGCCCCGGCAGCTTGCGCATCAGGGATTTGCGGCAGCACAGATAGCCCAGTCCGGGGCCACCGTAGTTCAGCGGCATACCCAGACTCTGAGCCTCGCCGCAGGCGATGTCGGCACCCCATTCGGCAGGAGTGCGGAGCACACCCAGAGGTGAGGCATGGCTATTGAGAATCATCAGTGCCTTGGCGGCATGTATCTTGTCGGCGACGCCGGAGTAATCCTCCACGATTCCATAGTAATTGGGCTGTGAGAGCACCACTGCGGCCACATCACCGGCGCCAAGCATCTTCTCCATCTCGGGAATGGACGTGGTGCCACGATCCTCCGGAATGACCTCGATAACAATACCTGCGCCGGAGGCATAGGTGGCCAGCACTTGCGCGACCGCCGGCGCCACGGTGGCCGACAGCAGAACACGCTTGCGGCGGCGCGCCGATGCCACGGCCATGTTCACGGCTTCGGCAGTGGCGGTGGCTCCGTCGTAGATGGATGCGTTGCTGACCTCCATGCCCGTGAGCGCGCACATCATGCTCTGGTATTCGAAAATATATTGCAGGGTGCCCTGAGAAATCTCGGGTTGGTAGGGAGTGTAGGCAGTGGCGAATTCCGACCGGCTGAGAATCGACGTTACAGCCGACGGTGTATAGTGCCTGTAGAACCCGGCTCCGGCAAAGCATGCCATTTCTCGGTTGAGCCGTCCAAGGGCGGCGAAATAGCCGCGCAGTTCAGGCTCGCTCATGCCCTGCGGAAGGTCATAGCCCTTTGCAAGACGCAGTTGCGGCGGCACATCGGCGTAGAGGTCGTCGACGGCTGTCACACCGCAGCACCGGAGCATACGGGCTATATCCTCGCCCGTATGTGGCAGATAGCGATGGCTGTTCATGGGAGTTCAGTGCTGCTGTGCGGCCACGAATTCATCGTATGCTTTCTGGTCCATCAGCCCGTCGAGCTGGGAAGGATCCTCTATTCTCACTTTCAGAATCCACGCTTCCAGAGGCGCATTGTTGAGAAGGCGGGGATTATCCACGAGTTCATCGTTGACCTCGAGCACTTCGGCATCGACGGGCATGAAGAGGTCGGAAGCCGCCTTGCGGCTCTCCACTGCGCCGAAGTCTTCGCCGGCAGCGAAGGTATCGCCTTCCTCGGGGGTGTCGACATAGGTTACAACTCCGAGCTGCGATGCGGCGTATTCGCTGATTCCTACATAGCCTTCTGCGCCTTCGACGCGGATATACTCGTGAGAGGGAAGATAATATATGTTACTCATGGCTTTAGGGTATTGGATTTTTGTATGTGGTTATTTTTTGTATTTGGGTACATAGAAGCGCTTTTTGACAACTGTAGCCGGCACAAGCCTGCGGCGGATGCGCACCTGCAGGCTGCTGCCGAGCGGAGCATAGCGGGCATCGACAAGCGCCATGGCAATGTTCTCGCCCAGGGTGAGGGAATTGTAGCCTGTGGTGACATGGCCTACGACCGCGCCGTCGAGATCGAGCACCTCGAAGCCATGGCGCGCCGTGGCCGCACCGTCGAGCCTAAGCCCCACGAGCTTGCGGGCCGGGCCTTCGGCCTTCTGGCGGGCAAGGGCTTCGCTGCCTATGAATCCTCCGGGTTTGTCGAGTTTCACAAACATGCCCAGACCGGCCTCGATGGGGGTTATGTCGTCGGCGAGCTCATCGCCATAGAGAGGCAGTCCGGCCTCGAAACGCAGCGTGTCGCGGCAGCCGAGTCCGCAGGGCTGTACTCCGGCGGCCAGCAGTCTGTTCCACAGCTCCACGATGACCTCGGGAGCGGCATAGATTTCGAAACCGTCCTCGCCGGTATAGCCGGTACGGCTCACTATGGCAGGCACACCTCCGCACAGCGAGCCTTCAAGAACCCTGAAGGTATAGAACGGCATCGATTTCAGCTCCAGGCCCATCTCCCTTTCAAGAATCGCCTCCGCGTCGGGGCCCTGCAAGGCGAGCTGGCCATAGTCGGCACAGCGGTCGACAACCTCGGCATCGAAGCCGGCGGCGGCATTTCTCACCCATGCCACATCTTTCTCGGCATTGGAGGCATTGACCACCAGCAGGAACTTTTCGGCATTGACACGATATACCAGAAGGTCGTCGACGGTTCCGCCGTCGGGATGGCACATCATGCCATAGGCCACACCGCCATCGGCGAGTGCCGCGGCATCGTTGGTGAATATGTGGTTCACCAAGTCCAAAGCCTGGGGGCCTTCCACCACAATCTCTCCCATGTGTGATACATCGAACAGACCCGCGGATGTGCGGACAGCGGTATGTTCCTTGTCCAGCCCGTCGTACTCGATGGGCATGTCGTAGCCTGCGAAAGGTGCCATCAAGGCTCCGAGCGCCTTGTGGGATGCGTGCAGGCAGGTGGTTTTGTTTTCCATGATCAGGTATAGAGTGTGTTTCGGTATTGTACTATCAGTCGCGCAAGCGATATACTGTCGAGTCCGGCGATCACCTTGCCCACATCGACCTGCGAGAGAGCCTGCACCACGGCGGCTTCGCAAAACTCGACGCCTTCGAGGCGCCGGCAGACAAGGGAATCGACATCGTCGAGCAGGAAAAAGTCTCCATCGAGCGAAATGCCTCTTATATGGGTGCCGTCGGCTGTGAGAGCCACTGTGGCGGAGATTTCACCCACGCCGTCGATGCGGCTGCTGCGCCGGATACAACCAGCAGGCAGCTCTCGTGGCTCGCAGCGTATAAATTCAGGGTCATAATAACGCTGCTCCAGAGCCTCGATACCCTGCACATCGGCATCGCACAGCATGTGCTCGCTGTCGGTGAGCATTTCTATGGCCTTGCGGCCAAATTCCTCAAGTGTCAGTTCCAGGCCCATGTCGCGCAGGCAGCCGACCCGCATGGAAACCGACTTCACGGCTTTTGATACCAGCTTCGCCCTCGACGGAGTGAGCGCATGCTGCATGTGCGTGGAATCCAGTCCGTAAAGCATGGTGCCGTGCACTATGCAGCGCCCCGGAAGATGGTAGAAAGCGTTGCCGCTTATCTTGCGGCCCCCGGCAACGATATCGTTGCGGCCATTGGCCTGCGCGTCTATTCCAAGCCGGCAAAGCATGTCGGCAATCATGGTGGTGTATGCCGAGAAAGTGCTTTGTATGGCATCGCCGGGAGCGATATACGAAAACATGTAGTTCTGCATGTCGGCGAACACGGCGCCGCCGCCGCTCCGGCGGCGCACCACCGGAATGCCCTTGTCGCGGCAGTAGTCGAGATTCACCTCTGCGGCAATATCCTGGTTGCGGCCGCAGATAACTGTAGGCTCAACCCTCCAGCAGAAAAAGTAGCGTCCGACAGGCAAAGTGCGTGCCGCCCATTCTTCCATGGCAAGGTAAAAGGGCAAAGGACGTACTTCGTCGAAAGGAAGCCGAAGGTGAATCATTATCCGTCGTTTTAGGGTTGCGCCCCAAAATTAACCAAATTCTCCGTCCCTGCAAAAACTTTCGCAATTTTCGCACACGGCAGGCTCCGGAACATGCCGAATCCTGCCGATGCAGCTACAGACAGTCTTCGGCATAGGCATGCAGCTACGTTCGGGTAAATCCCGCCGGCAGTTTCACGACCTTGTTTTTGTTCAGCGTTTCCATGCATGCTGTCTTTTTCAAGCATTGCAAAAGAAAGAGCCTCGACAAATTATTAAAGTAATAAAGTGCGAAGTATGAAAGGGTTTATATCGCCGAGGAAACGGGCACGGGGGCGACTGCGCGAACCCTGATTGGATTTGGCTTGCCGTTGAGGCTGACGCCGCCGTAATGCATATCAACGTACCACGCGTAGGAAGGGACATTCTCATGCTCTGTTCGGGTCCAATACAATGAATTGGATGGAAAGCTGCCTCCATAGGCTTCACCGGCATCCGCTACCGCATCTGCCTGACTAAGCCATGCCTCGCCTTGCCCCTTTGTCGGCAATCTGTTGCCGAAACGGCGCATGGCCTCATTCCAATCCATTCCAGCACCTCCGGCTTCATCTTCGAGAGCGAGGATAAAGCGCTCGCCGTTTTTTATTATCACCACCCCGAGTTTTTCATCTCCTGGCCTGATGCGGCTGCGCCAGTTCGATTGGTTGAAATACAATGTTTGGCCTTCTCGCCTGATTGCAAGGTCGAGATTGTGTGGCGTCCTCATCTCGGCTTCTTCCCGTTCTATACGTTCCTGCTCCAGCCGCTGAGCCTCCGCCCGCTCCCGTTCAAGCCTCTCATTATCATCCGGGATAGATGTATTCTGTGTTGTCGGCGATGTCTGTTGGCCGATTGCTTGAACGTTTTCAGCTACCACCGCCTCTTCCACTACGGCCAATGTGTCGTGGGCTACCGTTGCCAAGCCGTCGCCTTTGCCGGAAAAGACGGCAATTCCGGCACCGACAAGCACCAAAAGCCCTACCAGGCCGAACAGCAGCGGCTTGCGGTTTGCTTTCGGCGTTGGCGCCGGTATTTCTGATAGCGGCTTCGGGGATGACAAAGGTTCCGGAAATGGCTTTGTGGTGCCGGGTTCAGATTCGGGATGCGTTAACAGCCTCGTTTTAACTGTCTCTTTGCCGCCGAGGGCTGCCAAGAGTGCACCTGCATCGGGATAGCGGTCGAACTTACGCATTGCCATGGCCTTAGCTATGGCCGTGCGCATGGTCGCGCCCAAGCTGAGGCCGGCGATTGTGGCTTCCGGCTCTCCCGCTGGCCAGTCGTTGGCAGCGGTCGGAGTACGGCCGGTGGCAGCGGCAAGAATGGTGGCGCCGAGGGCGTACACATCGGCAGTGGGGCTGAAAGTCCTGATGCCGGAATACTGCTCAGCGGGAGCATAGCCATCGCTGCAGGCCATTGTGTTTACGGTCGACGTGGCCGAGCCGTCGGCATTGTAGTGTTTACTGAGGCCGAAGTCGATGAGCACCGGGCGCACATTGCCGTCGCCGTCGGCTCCCAGCATAATGTTGGCAGGCTTGATGTCGAGATGCGTAAGCCGACGCGCATGAAGATAGGCTACAGCGTCGATAACCGGGAATACCAGGCTGCGGATTTCGTCCTCGCCAAGCGGACCGTTCCGCTTTATGTAGGCATCGAGGCTTTCGCCTTCGAGATATTCCATCACATAATATGCCGTACCGTTGATTTCGAAAATCTCGTTGACCTTGACTATATTGCCATGTCCGGCGCCATATTCGGCCAACCGTCGGGCTTCGGAGACAAAGTCCCTGAGACTTCCCGCCACCAGCGCTCTGGAAGCATCGGTGCCCGGGCACACAACGGTGTGCGAATCACCGGCACGCTCGCATTGGTCGCCGATGAAATGCTCTTTTATGGCGACATGGGCTTTCACGTTGAGATTGCCCACACGCATGGTCATCGACGCCAGATATGTGATGCCGAAGCCACCGGCGCCAAGAACGCGCTCTATGCGGTAGGCGGTGGCGCCTTGCAGCACCGTTCCAGGGCGCAGAGCCTTGTCTTTGTAGTCCATTGCAGATATGTGATTGATAAAGTTATGCGGTGCACAAAATTATGCAAATAGCGGCAATTCCGCAAATGCATGCAGGTACTCTCCTCTCTCTCCTCTTCTCTCTCCTCTCCTCTCTCTCTTCTCTCTCCTCTCCTCTCTCTCTTCTCTCTCCTCTACTCACTCCGTATCCGGCAGGGATATGCCCGGCAGCAGCGCCGGAGCATCTTCGGCCGGGACAATTACCGAACATGCACCTTGTGTTATCGGGCTATTCACACATGGAGCAGTCAGAATCCTGCCATTCACGCCGATGGCTATTCTCTTGCCGATATTGGCTGTGGTTATGTTCTCCCACTGTTGCCTGTCATCGAATCTGAAAGCGATCTGCAGGCAGTCGGCATAACACGGCGATACGCTCTCCGAGTCAACCTCCACCTCCTGCTCCAACAATGGAGTGGATTCAATAAACACCAGGTTCAACGGTTCCCGCGCGCCAAAATCTATCCATTGATAAGCATAGCCACGGGCAGACAAGAGGGAATCGTTATGCGCAAGCAACTCATCGACCTTTGCCGATTCTTCCTGCGTGTAGCTGTCGCGCAATGGCAGTATATCGCCATACGCTTCCTGGTCCGCGACTTCAAGGCCGACGGACCCGGACGGGACAACCGCATATGCGGCGACTTGCCATTTCACTTTATCGACTTGTGCGGACTTTCCGGCTCCCGCACTGCCGCAGCTTGCGAGAACTGCGGCAAGAGCCATGATGATTGCAAGGAATGGCATCCTGATGATTTCTGTTTTCATAGGTTCTTATCCGTGAGGTTATGTGCCGCGTGGCACCTGACTGCCGCGAAGTTACACATTCCGGCACACATTTCATAGAGCGACCGTCCTGCCGAAGCCGGAAATGCGGTCAGAAGCCGTTCAGCAACGCTAAATATTCTTAATTCGCCGAATCCGTTTTCGCTTTTTTTTGTAATTTTGCCTTCGCCGCTACTGACGGTCAATTCGGAGAAATATCATACACTAACATACTATATGAAGCTCACCTTCACAATCGATTACCGCACAAACTGGGGTGAATCGCTATTTCTTGCAGCACACACGCCGCTTCTCGGCGACGGCTGCGAAGAAAAAGCCGTAAAGATGACTGTCCAGGGCTCAAGCCTGTGGTCGGTCTCGGTCGATTTACCCGACTCCACCGCCCCTTTCAGCTACCGATATATCGTTCGCGACGAAAATGGCCAGACCAAGCGCGAATGGGGCCATCCGCACACATTCACGCCTGCGCCCGGCGCCCGCTTCTACAATATCTTCGACCGCTGGCAGGACCAACCCTTCGACAAGCCGTTCTATTCGTCGGCATTCACCGAATGCATCTGCCGGCACCAGCGTCCCGAAAAGCCATATGTGCCCGCTTCGGGACAGATTACACTGTGCGTGGCGGCTCCGATGCTCGCACCAGGCCAGGTTCTCGCCCTCTGCGGCGCCACCGAAGGTCTTGGCCTGTGGGATCCCCGCCGGGCACGCCGTATGGATTGCTCCGAATATCCGGTGTGGAAAGTCAACGTGCCGGTGAGCGAAGCTCCGATGGGAGCGGAGTTCAAATTCGTGGTGCTCGATGCCGCCAGCGGAGAACTTGTTTCCTGGGAGGGAGGCGACAACCGCCGCATCGACGTGCAGGCCGATCCTGCCGCCGCCACAGTGCTGGCAGGAATGAGATTCATCAACGACATGCCCCTGTGGAGAGGTGCCGGCACCGCCATTCCCGTGTTCTCGCTCCGCAGCGACGACGATTTCGGCGTAGGCGATTTCCACGACCTGTTCAAACTCATCGACTGGGCTGTGGCCACAGGACAGACATTCGTGCAACTCCTGCCGGTGAACGACACCACCATGACCCACTCATGGACCGACTCGTACCCCTACAACGCAAACTCCACCTTCGCCCTGCACCCGATGTACCTTCGCCTGGAGGAACTGGGCACAATAAGCGACAAGGCCAAGCGTGAGGAATTCGAGCGCCTCCGCCGCGAACTCAACGCGCTGCCAACTGTGGACTACGAGCGCGTGAACAGCGCAAAAACCGAATATGTGCGCCAGGTGTTCGCCACCCAAGGCCAGAAAACCATGAAATCCGACGAATTCAAATCGTTCGTCGACCGCAACAGCCACTGGCTGCTGCCCTATGCCGCTTTCTGTGCCCTGCGCGACAGATTCTCCACCCCCGAATTCGACAAATGGGGTGAATTCGCCGTTTTCTCCGACAAGGTTCTAAAAAAAGTCCTGCGCGAGAACAAGGAAGCCACCGACATGGCAATGTACATCCAGTTCCACCTCGACCGCCAGATGCGTGCCGTGCATGACTATGCCAACGCCCGCGGCGTGGCTCTCAAAGGCGACATACCCATCGGCATTTCCCGCACCAGCGCCGACGCATGGGTGAATCCCTCGCTGTTCTATCTGGACTGCCAGGCCGGCGCGCCACCGGATGATTTCTCGATTCTTGGTCAGAACTGGGGGCTTCCCACCTACAACTGGGAAGTGATGAACCGCGACGGCTTCGCATGGTGGAAAGCACGTTTCGGGAAAATGGCCGAGTTCTTCGACGCATACCGAATCGACCACGTTCTGGGATTCTTCCGCATATGGCAGATTCCGATGGATGCCATACACGGCCTTCTCGGCATATTCAATCCCGCGCTCCCCTACTCCGTGGACGAACTGCGCTACAACTACGACTTCTGGATTGATGTCGACCTGCAGACAACGCCATACATAATGGACGGATTCCTCGAAGACTTCTTCGGTCCATACACATCCGAAGTCCGCCGTTCCTTCATGACGCCCGTCGGCCACGGACGCTACCGCCTGCTTCCCGAATTCGACACGCAGCGCAAGATTGCCGACCACTTCGCCGCACAGCCCAAAAACGAGAAGAACAGCCGCATCGCCGACGGCCTTATGGGCCTGGTCGACCAGGTGCTGTTTATCGAAGACCCCGAGCAGAAAGGCAAATATCACCCGCGCATCTCGGCCCAGTACACCTACATCTACCGCTCACTCACCGACTATGAGCGTTGGTGCTTCGACAGACTGTACAACGACTTCTTCTACCGCCGCCACAACGACTTCTGGTACGGCAAAGCCATGTGGAAACTGCCCCCGCTGATCGATTCCACCGACATGCTTGTATGCGCCGAAGACCTCGGCATGATTCCAGCATGCGTTCCTGCGGTCATGCACCAGCTGGAAATTCTCTCCCTGGAAATCCAGCGCATGCCGAAAGACCCGGCGACAACATTCGGGAACACGTGGTCGTATCCGTACTACAGTGTGTGCACCACATCCACCCACGACATGCCCGGAATACGCGGATGGTGGGAAGACGACCATGCCCGCTCGCAGCAGTTCTTCAACGAAGTACTGCATCAGCATGGCGAAGCCCCCTATTTCGCCGAGCCATGGGTGTGCGACCGCATTGTCGACCTGCATCTGAAGTCTCCTTCCATGCTCTGCATACTCCCCCTGCAGGACTGGCTGAGTATGGATGGCTCCCTGCGTCGCGAAAAGCCGGCTGAAGAGCAGATAAATATGCCCACCAACTCCCGCCACTACTGGCGCTACCGTATGCACCTCAGCATAGAGGAGCTTTCGCGCCATTCCGATTTCAACAACTACGTTGCCAACAAGATCAAGGAAGCCGGACGTTAATAATGCAGTCCCTGTATGCCCCCGTGCATTCATGCCCGGGGGCATACAACCAATAATTGTGATTACAAGGGTGATTTGTTTGTAAGCTTCAAAAAAAATTCATAATTTTGCAGGCCGAATACAGCAAACACAACCGAAATATCACATAACACCATACAAGGCAATGAAAAGAACATTCCAACCCTCTAACCGCAAGCGTGTGAACAAGCACGGTTTCCGCGAACGCATGTCCACCCCCGAAGGACGCAAAGTCCTCGCTCGCCGTCGTGCCAAAGGCCGCCTTCACCTCACCGTGAGCGACCACCTCGCAAGCAAATAATTGCACGGTCAAGACACACCGTAAGCCCCGATCCAATTGCCGGACCGGGGCTTACGCTTTTTTATACATCAGATACAATCAGGATATCATATCGTGGCCTGCCTCAGCGATCTGACTTCCTATTTGGAATGGTAATAAGTACCTGAATAAACAGTGACTGCCGGGCCGGTCATAAGAATATGCCCCGTGGCCGCATCGCGGTCTATATGAAGGTTGCCTCCGATGAGCCTTACCGTAATAGGCCAACGGGCGCGCCCGGTAGCCACGGCTGCCACTGCCGCCGCACATGCTCCCGTTCCGCAGGCCATCGTCTCGCCGGCACCGCGCTCCCATGCCCTCATGGAAAGCGTGTCGGCGCTGTCCACGCGCACAAACTCTATGTTGGCCTTCTCCGGCCATATGGGATGCGTTTCAAGTTCACGACCCAGCGAAGCGACGATACCGTCGTTGAAATTGTCCACGAACAGAACTCCATGAGGATTACCCATCGACACTGCCGTGAGACGGACTTCCCCGCCTGAAACCTTCACCGGACCCTCTATCATGTCGGCTCCGTCGTGCCTCACCGGCACTTCCGCCGGTTCCATACATGGAAGTCCCATATCCACGGTCACCATATCCGTGAGCCCATCGATGCCGGCATGTATTTCCACGGTTTTCAGGCCGCTGAGCGTTTCGATTGTCAGCCGGCGTTTCTCTACGATTTTGTTGTCGTAGATGTATTTGGCCACACAGCGGATTCCGTTTCCGCACATCTGCGCCTCCGAACCGTCGGCATTGAATATGCGCATACGGCAATCGGCCTTTTCGCTCGGCAGAATGGCAATGATTCCGTCGGAGCCCACACCCGTATGATGGCGGCTCATTTCAATAGCCAGCCCGGCAAGGTTGTCGAGCGGACGTTCCATGCAGTCGACATATGCGAAATTGTTGCCCAGCCCGTGCATCTTCACGAACGGGATGTCGTTGAGTTCGCCGTCGGGCAACGCAGAGGTGTCGTCCTCAAGCGACCGCACGGCATCACGCAGGCGCCGCAGACCCTCGTCGAGAATAGCTCGCGGCACACCCACGTTCATACGCATATAGCCGGACCCTTCGCGTCCGAAACTGCTGCCGTCGCTAAGCGCAAGGCGCGCACGATCCACGAGAAGCCTTACCAGCTCATGCTGGGCAAGACCGAGCCGGCGGAAATCAAGCCATATCGCGAACGATGCCTCCGGAACACACATCTTTATCTGCGGAAGTTCTCGCCGCAAAAACTCGCCTGCGTGGCGCACATTGGCCTGCAGATATTCCAGTGCCTGGTCGAGCCATGCCTCTCCGCGGTCATACGCAGCCTGCGTCGCCACCATTGCCGCGATAGGCGGTGTGTTGAACTCGCTGGCCGAAAGCCATCCGAAGAAAGGCTCGCGCAGGCGCGGCGACCGCACCACGGTCCATGCGCTCACTATGCCGGGGATGTTAAATGTCTTGGACGGAGCACCGAGTGTGACAGTAACCTCCGCGGCCTTTTCCGACACTGTGGCCGTGGGTATGTGCCGACGGCCGCCCAGCATCATGTCGCCATAGATTTCGTCCGACACAAGCACCATCCCGTTGTCATAACATATATCCGCCACACACCGCAGCGTGTCGGCATCCCACTGCAATCCGACTGGGTTATGGGGATTACATACAAAAATCATCTTGGGACGCTCGCGTTTTATCACATCAAGCAACCCGTCAAAGTCCATCGCATACCTGCCGGAAGCGTCGATTCGCAACGGGTTGTCCACCGCGCGGCGCCCGTTGCCATCTATCACCGAACGGAACGAATGGTAGACAGGAGGCTGTATCACCACGGCATCGCCCGGTTCCGTGAAATAATTGATGCAAAGGCTCAGTCCCTTCTTTAGTCCGGGCAGAAAGGTGATTTCGTTATGCGACACCTTCCACCCGTGGCGTCGGTACAGCCACGATGCTATGCTTTCCCAAAAATCGGCAGGAGGCGTGGTATAGCCCAGTACGGCATGGTTAAGGCGCTCCCGCAGTGCGTCGATAATGCACGGACAAGCCTGAAAATCCATGTCGGCTATCCAGAAAGGCAGAAGATCCTGCCGACCGAACTTGGCCTGCATTTCCTCCAGTTTCGTTGCGCATGTGTCGTGGCGGTCCACCACACAATCGAAATTATATATCTCGTTTACCATACCTAACTGAGCATTGTTTATATTTGCAAATTTAGCGATTTTTTTGCTTCCTATTCCACGAAAACTAGTCGCACCTTGCAGTATTGTGATAAAGTTTAACAGAATTGCCGGCATCATTTAGACGAACGTAGCCGCATGCCTGTGGCATGCCCGCCACGCTATTGATTACGATACACTGTAGAACAATCCCGGTTATGCGAATTACGGCACAGCCTATTACATGAAACAAAAAAACAGCGCCGTACCCAAGCCGGGTGCGGCGCTGTTCTATATGAGATAGCAGCGGGAATTAGTCCTGATTGAGGTTCACACGCTTGAAGCTTACTACGGCAAGACCTTTTGCGGACTTCTCGAGATACTGGCCGATGGTGAGTTCGCCATCTTTTACGAATTCCTGTTCCATCAGGCAGTTCTCTTTGAAGAACTTGTTGAGGCGGCCATTGGCGATATTGTCAATCATAGCCTGGGGAAGGTTGGCAGCCTTTGCGGCGCCGGTTTCGGCGATGATTGTACGGGCCTTGTCGGCTTCTTCGGCAGTGAGCCAGCCTTTTGCGATGTTGCTTTCGATGTGGTCTTCGGAGTCAACAAGGTTGGGGTTGATACCTGCTTTCTTCAGGGCAGCGTCGATAGCTTTCTTCACCTGCTCTTCCTTGGTTTTCTCAATGGCGACATTGAGCTCGGAAGTAACGATAGCCTGGTCTACCGAATCACGGTCAACAGCCACGGGATTCATCGATGCAATCTGCATGGCCACATCGCGGCCTACCTGGTAGTCCACGTCGGCTACATTGAAGCCGGCGATAGTGGAGAGCTTGTTGCCGAGGTGGTTGTAGGAAGTGGTGGAGGGAGCTTCGAGGCACTCGTAGCGTCCGAGTTCGATTTTCTCGCCTGTTTTACCGCTTTCCTCGGTTACGAGTTCGGCCACGGTCTGTCCGTCGAGTACGAAAGCGTTGAGCTCTTCGAGGCTCTTGATACGGTTTGCCACGGCGGTGTCGAGCAGGCGTGTTGTCAGTGCCACAAAGCCGGCGTTCTTAGCCACGAAGTCAGTTTCGCAGCAGAGAGCCACGATAGCGGCGAAGTCGCCATCGTTTTTGGCCAGCACGCAGCCTTCGGAAGCCTGGCGGTCTTCACGCTTTGCAGCGATGGCTTTGCCTTTCTGGCGAAGGATTTCAACAGCGGCGTCCATGTCGCCGTTGGTTTCGGCCAGAGCTTTTTTGCAGTCCACTATGCCGGCGCTTGTGAGGTGGCGCAGCTTAGTGATTTCTGCCATTGTAATTGCCATATGATGTTGCTTGTTAGTCGGGAATGATTAATATTCTATTATTCGGCAGCGGTTTCTTCGGCAACGGTTTCCTCTACAACCTCGGCAGCTTCAGCTGCGGGTTCAGCGGTTTCGTTGCGGCGCACGCGGCGGCGCTCACGACGGGGAGCGGCACCTTCGGAAGCCTGGGCTTCGGCAGCCTCGCTGTCGGCTTTCTCGATTTTGTGCTCCTGGAGGCCTTCGGCGATGGCAGCGGTGAGAGTACCGGCGATAAGCTCGATGCTCTTGGATGCATCATCGTTGGCGGGAATCACGTAGTCGACAGTGTTGGGGTCGCTGTTGGTGTCGACCATACCGATTACGGGAATACCCAGACGGTTGGCTTCGGCAACTGCGATACGTTCTTTGAGCACGTCGACTACGAAGAGAGCGGCGGGCAGACGGTTGAGGTCGGCGATGGAACCGAGAGTTTTCTCGAGTTTGGCACGCTGACGGGTAATCTGCAGGCGTTCGCGCTTGGAGAGGTTGTCGAACGTTCCGTCCTTGCTCATTTTGTCGATTGTGGTCATCTTCCGCACGGCCTTGCGGATGGTGGGGAAGTTGGTGAGCATACCACCGGGCCAGCGCTCGATTACGTAGGGCATGCCTACAGAAGCGGCGAGGTCGGCGATTACCTGCTTGGCCTGCTTTTTAGTGGCTACAAACAGGATTTTTTTGCCCTGCTTTGCCATGCCGCGGAGCACGTTGGCGGCTTCGGCGAGCTTGGCTTCGGTCTTATAGAGGTCGATTATGTGGATACCGTTACGCTCCATGAAGATGTAAGGCGCCATGGCGGGGTTCCATTTGCGTTTGAGGTGGCCGAAGTGGCAGCCTGCTTCAAGGAGTTGGTCAAAGGTGGGATTGGCCATTTTGTTTGATTGTTTGTTTACGTTCTTTTGATTCATGCAACCTCAGGGTAGGGAACGCAGGTCCATCCTTGGGGTTTAGATACTAAACACTTGTCAGGCGGCAGACAACAGGTGCAAGGCACATCGGCCGCCTTGGAATTCTTTTCAGCGCTTGGAGAACTGGAAGCGTTTGCGGGCCTTGGGCTGACCGGGCTTCTTGCGTTCCACGGCACGGGGGTCGCGGGTCATGAAGCCTGCTTTGCGCAGAACGGATTTGTCCTCGGGGTTGATCTTCACCAGTGCGCGGGCAATACCCAGACGCAGAGCTTCGGCCTGGCCTTTGTAGCCGCCACCGTCGAGATTAACATGGATATCGTATTTGTCGCCTACCTCAAGTGTGCTGAGGGGCTGCTTTACGATGAACTGAAGAATCGACGAAGGGAAGTATACTTCCAGAGGTCGTTTGTTGATGGTGATAACGCCGGTTCCCTCTTTCAGGATTACGCGGGCTACGGCTGCTTTGCGGCGGCCTACTGCATTTACTGTTTCCATTCTAGTAGGGATTATTTCAGTTTGTTAATATCCAGCACGGTGGGGTTCTGAGCTTCGTGGGGATGGCTCGGACCGTTGTAGACGTGCATGTTCTCGATGAGTCGGCGTCCGATGCGGTTCTTGGGAAGCATGCCCTTCATCACTTTGATGAACAGGGGGTTGATGCCGGGCTTGAGGTGCTTGTTGAAGCTCTTCTTCATGAGCACCTCAGGTGTGGTCTCGCGCTGGCCGCCGGGATAGCCGGTGTAGCTCAGGTAGATGCGGTCGGTCATCTTCTTGCCGGTGAGGCGAACCTTGTCGGCGTTGATGATAATCACGTTGTCGCCGCATTCCATGTTGGGCGAGTAGGAAGGTTTGTATTTGCCACGCAGCAATTTTGCCACTTTGGCGCACAGACGACCAAGAACCTGGTCGGTTGCATCGATTACCACCCACTGGTGCTCTACAGAGGCAGCATTGGGGAACTCGGTGCGGTAGCTAATGGTATCCACTTTCTGTTTCTTTGATTAATTAGTTCAATAACAGACTTTTGCCCATGCCTTACCCTCGGCCAAAAGGACAAGGCGGCGAAAGCCTCGAAGGGGTTGGACATAATCGGTCGCGCAAAAGTACAACATTTTTTCCTACTGGCAAAATCTTATTGCTCACAGCTTCTGATTTTTTTGGAGTTGCAATACCCTTGGCTAGCTGGACATCTGCCGATTATATGCTTCATCGCAGGCTCCAGTGCCACCAACATGTATCCGACCGGACTCGCCATGCCCTCAACTGAATATGTGCCCAACGCATAAATAATAAACAGTACAGCCATCCCAGCAAAAAACGGAGATGGCTGTACTGTTTATGGCGTTTTCACCGGCCTACGCCGGCTTGATTACATCATGCCGCCCATTCCGCCCATGGCTGGAGCTGCGGGAGCAGGATTCTCTTCTTTCTTTTCGGCAATCACGCACTCTGTGGTGAGGAACATGCCGGCAATCGAAGCTGCATTCTCAAGTGCCACACGGGCAACTTTGGCGGGGTCGATCACACCGGCTGCCATGAGGTTCTCGTAGCGGTCGGCACGGGCATTGTAACCGAAGTCGCCGCTGCCTTCACGAACTTTCTGCACAACCACTGCACCTTCCACACCTGCATTGGCGGAAATCTGGCGCAGGGGTTCCTCGATAGCCCGTTCCACGATAGCGATACCGGTCTGCTCGTCGTCGTTGTCGCCCTTGAGGCCGGCAAGTGCGTCGAGGCAGCGGATATATGCCACACCACCGCCGGGAATGATGCCTTCGGCAATGGCAGCACGTGTAGCGCTCAGGGCATCATCCACGCGGTCTTTCTTCTCCTTCATCTCCACTTCCGAAGGAGCGCCTACATGCAGCACGGCCACCCCGCCGGCAAGTTTGGCGAGACGTTCCTGGAGTTTCTCGCGGTCGTAGTCGCTGGTGGTCTGGGCAATCTGGGTCTTTATCATGGCCACGCGGGCGGCGATGGCTTCCTTGTTGCCGTCGCGGTTCACGATTGTAGTGTTTTCCTTGTTCACTGTCACACGGTTGGCCTGGCCGAGATCCTGCATTGTGGCATTGGCGAGTTTCATGCCCTTTTCTTCGGAAATCACGGTACCGCCGGTAAGGATGGCGATATCCTCGAGCATTTCCTTGCGACGGTCGCCGAATCCGGGAGCCTTGACTGCACAGATTTTCAGCGAGCCGCGGAGGCGGTTAACAACCAGTGCGGCGAGAGCATCCTGGTCGACATCCTCGGCGATAATCAGCAGAGGACGGCCGCTCTGTGCTGTGGCCTCGAGGATGGGGAGGATATCCTTGAGGTTGGAGATTTTCTTGTCATGGAGCAGCAGCAGAGGGCTGTCCATAACGCATTCCATCTTCTCGGTATCGGTAACGAAGTAAGGGGAGATGTAGCCGCGGTCGAACTGCATGCCTTCCACAACCTCGATTGTGGTTTCGGTGCCTTTTGCCTCGTCGACGGTGATTACTCCTTCTTTTTTCACTTTCTCCATGGCTTCGGCAATGAGACGACCGATTGTCTCGTCGTTGTTGGCCGAAACGCGGGCAACGTCCTCGATTTTCTTGAAATCATCGCCTACTTCCTGGCTCATGTCCTTGATCTGTGCCACCACGGCAGCCACGGCCTTGTCGATACCGCGCTTGAGATCCATGGGATTGGCACCGGCGGTAACATTCTTGAGACCTACGGCGATTATGCTCTGGGCAAGCACGGTGGCGGTGGTGGTGCCGTCGCCGGCATCGTCGCCGGTTTTCGAAGCCACTTCCTTCACGAGCTGGGCACCCATGTTGCGGAAAGGCTCGTCGAGTTCAACTTCCCGTGCCACAGTTACACCGTCCTTGGTGATATGAGGTGCGCCGAACTGCTTGGCGATGATTACATTGCGACCCTTGGGGCCAAGTGTTACCTTGACGGCATCGGCGAGAGCGTCGACACCTTTTTTGAGCTCTTCGCGAGCTTCTATATTGAATTTGATATCTTTAGCCATTGTTGCTGGTTTTGTTTAGTTATCCTTCGATTACAGCGAGAACTTCGTTCTGGCGCATGATGAGCACTTTTTCGCCCTCGAATTCGATTTCAGTCCCGGCATATTTGCCATAAAGGACTTCATCGCCGGCTTTGAGTACCATCTCCTCGTCCTTCGTACCGTTTCCGACGGCAAGAACTTTGCCTTTCAGAGGCTTTTCTTTTGCGGAATCGGGAATGATGATACCGGCCATCGTTACTTCTTCAGCTGCGGTGGGTGCAATGAGCACACGGTCTGCAAGTGGTTTGAGATTCATAATAGAGTATGTTGGTTTTGTTGTTATATTCTGCGTATGATTGTGCAAATACCGTTCCATAACGGTTGTGCCGGCGGCATCTGTCATTTTGTCAGTTGCCGGAAGTGCCGCACACTGTACTAAACGCCTGTGCCGGTGCTATTGTTGCGCTACTGACATTTTTTTACTGCACGGGAGCCTGCGAGGTGGTGCCCCAGGTTGCCCTGTCGAGATTGCGATAGGATATCGCTTCTCGGATATGGTCCGGCCCGATATCCTGGCTGCCGGCAAGATCGGCTATCGTGCGGGCCACCTTCAATATACGGTCATATGCGCGGGCGCTCATATCGAACTTTTCCATGGCGCGTTGCAGCAGCCTCCTGGATGTTTCGTCGAGGCGGCAATAGCGCTCTGTCAGGCGCGGTGTCATCTGGGCATTGCAGTGCACGCCGGTCTCGCCGGCATAGCGTTCGGCCTGGATATTTCTGGCAGCGACTACCCTCCGGCGGATGTCGGCACTGCTCTCTCCCGCCGGCCTGCTGCTGAGCTGCTCGAAATCCACCGGCAGTATTTCCACCTGTATGTCGATTCTGTCGAGCAGCGGCCCCGAAATACGGCTCATATATTTGGATACAGCCCCCGGCATGCATGTGCACGCACGCCTCGGATGATTGTAATAACCGCAAGGACATGGATTCATGCTGGCTACAAGCATGAAGCTCGCCGGATACTCTACCTGGTATCTCGCTCTCGACACGCTTATATGGCGGTCTTCGAGCGGCTGGCGCAGAACCTCCAGAACTGTGCGCGGAAATTCCGGAAATTCGTCGAGAAAGAGTATTCCATTGTGGGAAAGCGATATTTCCCCGGGCATAGGCACCGTTCCTCCGCCAACCATGGCCACGGGTGATACCGTATGGTGTGGCGAGCGGAACGGACGCACTGTCATAAGCCGCGATCCCCGGGGGAGTTTTCCGGCGACAGAATGTATCTTGGTGGTCTCCAGCGCTTCGCCAAGTGTCAATGGCGGCATAATCGACGGTAGCCTCTTGGCCATCATGCTCTTGCCGGAACCTGGAGGCCCCACAAGAAGTATGTTGTGGCCGCCGGCGCATGCGACCTCGAAAGCACGCTTCACATTCTCCTGGCCGCGGACATCGTTGAAGTCCACTTCATAGCGGCATCCGGCAGCGGCGAACTCGGCGCGCGTATCCACCACTGTCGGCTCCAGTGCGGTTTTTCCACTGAGGAAATCTGCAACTTCCCGCAGACTGTCCACGCCATAGACCTCCAGATTGTTTACAACGGCAGCTTCGCAGGCATTCTGTCGCGGCACTATTATGCCTCTGAAGCCTTTGGCCCGCGCCTCGATGGCCATGGGAAGCACACCGCGCACAGGCAACACAGAGCCGTCGAGCGACAGCTCTCCCATAATCATGTACCGGCCAAGTTCGGGAGCCTTGATGAGTTCGGCGCCCACCAATATGGAAACGGCGATTGGCAAATCATAGGAAGCCCCCTCCTTCTTGACATCGGCGGGAGCCATATTGATTACCACTCCCACACGCCCGGGTCCGAATCCGCTCTGCAACATCGCCGAGCGCACACGTTCGTGACTTTCCTTGACCGCCGTATCGGGAAGACCCACGATGCAGTATTGAACACCTTTGCTGACCACCGTTTCAACAGTTACAACAATCGCGTTGATGCCGTGCACTGCAGCGGCGTAGGTCTTTACAAGCATGTCTATCGGTCGGTTAAAAGTTGAGTTATATAAGCCCGTGCCTTTGCGGCGCTACGCGTCCGCAACAGCTGAGTCCCCGCGGAATCGCATACCACAAAGAATGGTACCGACGGCAATCCGAGCCTGTCGATTCCTCGCGACGCCAGCCCTGCCGCACCCCATCCCTGATGCCAGGTCGCAGTGTCGGTGCGGGTGTTGCGTTTCCATTCTATAGTGTCGGCATCCACGGAAAACTCCACTATGGCAAGCTCAGAAGCACCGTGTCCGCGCCTGAGACGCCGCAACATGGGCACTATACTGTCGGAACGTCCGCTACGGTTATTGTCGACTGCCAGCAACGTAATCCGCGCATCTCCTGGCCGGAGAACGCGAAGACTGTCGCGGCGGTCGAGATACCGGAATGGAAGGACTCGCGTAGTCGCGTTCTCGGCAACCATACGCGACAACTGATAGTTGAACGCCTCTGTGAGAGCCGCAGGTCGTGCCGAAGGTTCGATAAGCTGCATCAAGGAATCGGCTCCGGCCGGATCTACAGACGCATCGAAATTTACCGTAAGCAGAAGAGTTGACACAATTGACTGAGGATGCGCCCCCACAAAAGCGGCGATAGCCGCATTCGCAGTACGGCCACCCGCATCGAGACTATCAGAATTGGCACTCAGAAAAGCGGCCCACTCCGATGCCGTCGCGGTTCCCGACGCTTCAATGGCGTTTGACGACCTGCGGCTGAGCTTAAGTTCGATATCATCGCCATCGGCAGCATAAGTGCGGCCGAGCAGCCTATGCTCATAGTCACGGATTTCGACAACGGCACCAGAAGGCGCCCGCCCGAAAACCTCGAAAGAGCCCTCGCGGGCCGCGGTAATCGCATGCCGGTAAGACTCGCCGTCATGATAGCTCACCACCAGATTCATCGAAGGCGCTCCCTCTATCGAGCCGCTGAGCCGGAAACGTTCCTCATCGCCACATGCCACAGCAAACACCGAAAGTGCCACCAGGCACACTTTTGCAGTTATATGTTTCATCAATAGTCGCTGAAAAGTTTAGGCCGTATAAGAAGTCCCACACGAATCTGCGAATGGAAGCGGTTATATGCAAGCAAACCCTCTCCGTAACCGTTATAGAACTGCAGATAAAGATACTGGTTGTCTTTTTTGAAAATCCGATAGGCAAGGTCTACGGTAACATTGGCATTCAGATTCCATCCCTTGCGCTTGGCTATAGTAACGCCACCCATAAACCGCTTGTTATCGCTCAACACCTGAAAACCTGCCTGCCAGAAGCCGCAATAGTCAACAATATCCTTATTGTGCATACCGTCCACAATCGGCACCCATATCTTACCGTGCACCATCAGATTCTTGGTAACCATAACATTGGCGGCAAGCGCCACTCGATTCCATGAGCGTGACTCAGTGCTGTCGCGCCCATTGCTCTCATGTTCAACCAGAAACGTCACCTTGCCTATATAACGGTTCTTTACAAAAAGCGGCTTGGTTATTCCCATACCCGGATTGAAATTCAAATCGGTCATAGGCATGGAATTCTCAAGGATATTCCAGAAACATTTCTGCGTATAGAAAAGATACAGATACGTTCCCCATGGAAGTGTCGAACGTGTAAGGCGCTGCGAAATAGAAACCTGGAACTTGATATTGGTGTTATCCCTGGTAGGCCGCGAACCCACCGACGGACCGAATATAAAATAATTGTCCTTATATAAGCCAAAATAAGGCTGGTTGGAGAAATCGCGCTTCACACTGTCGGCATCGAGCGGATCGGAACCTCCGGTCACAAGTATCTGCCCATGCGCGCAAAAGCCACATAATACAAACAGCAAAGCAACTGATAATCGGTTTAGAAAATGCATACGGGATGATTGATTGCGCAAATTTACGCAGAATCAGCGACTGCAGCAAACACCATGTAAAAATCGGCGAATTCTACCGACTACTGTCATACTTTATGTACGCCCAACAGCACGAAAAGTCAGATATCCTGCAGCCGGCTTTTACGCCAGAACAGAATATGCCCGTTATTAATCCCACTAACAATCCCCTCTTTGGAAACAGTGACACCCGATACCTCAAGTGGGCCGTCCGACTCAATGTCTGCATACACTCCCGAATAATATTCAGTCAGCTCCCGGAATAAATCTCCACGCAATTGCGGAACATCATGTCGCTGCTCCTCCACTTCCATCATGAAGCCACCGGGAATTGTATCACAACAATACGAGGAAGAATCCAAATAAATCTTTAGTGAATCTCCCTCGACGACCCACCTCCCTTTTATCGATGTCGAAAATGTAAGTTCACATAATAATGTTGAATCGGAATAGTTTAAACAGAGCGCGTTGATAATTTCAACCGACGAGCCGCTTCCAAACACTATTTCTTCAACACCACTGACATGCAATTCGTTATCGCTAATTTCCCGGCACCAAACATCATCAGCATCCACAAAACAGCCGTCGGAGCACGAAAAGGCTAATCCGGCAACAACGAGTATTGCCATCGACGGTATTCGTATGTGGCTCATAATCCTAAAAATTCCTCCATTCCTTGCTCGATATCATTCTCGATATCATTAAGGATATTTTTACTTGGCCTTTCATAAACCCTATTTCTGCCAATCACTTCATCGGCAAGCCTGAAAGTTTGTCGAACCGACAACCATTTGTCGGTTTTGTGCCTGAACATCGGCGCGGAAGCATCCGTTCCCCAAGTGAATGTGGGCGAATACTCGCAATAAAGGAGATTATTAAATAAATCTTTTGGAATATAAACCCTGAGTCGGCTTTGCCAAGCACTTCCTTCCGGCTCTATGAATATCTTTTCAACAGGCAAACTCACACAACTATCGCCATATGTAATCTGCACCATATCAATTACCGTCGGCGACGCGGTGAGAACAGATGCTGTGAAAGAAACACTATCGGAACGCGAATCCAACGTAAGGTCATAACTCATATCTTTCTTTGCCTCGGAACCTTCAACCTTAGGCATCGAGGCTGGATTGACAAATACAACCGTTACATCAGGCATCGACTTGATAATTAAATTTTTAGCCGGCGACGACGCCCGGCAATCTGCTATCAGGCACAATACAAGAAAAAGAATTGCCACAACACGTTTGAAACAGAACATATATCGCGCAAAATGAACATTTATACTTAAAAAATCAAATGAAATTCCCGGCAGCCATTCTTAAAACGACTTCCGGGAATTTTCATTACGAGATATTACTCACCGTAAACAACGGTTTTATAGGTCGCGAAAAGACCAAGTATCGAGAACTTTTTGGAATCTACGTGAGAAACCTTTTTAATACCTGCCTGTTTAGCTGCAGCCTCGATGCCTGCATCGCCTACAGCAACAAGCCCAAGGACATTGGTGGCACTCGAAACACCTACCTTATTTCCGAGAGTATTGGACGTTACACACTCTCCGGAGGTCATTCCGGTATAGAGCGCTCCAACTCCCGCGGGGGTGTTTACCATTGCACAGCTGCTTGCAAGAAGCGCAACTGCAGCAACAGCACAAAATAAGATCTTCTTCATTGTGGCTTAAGAATTGGTTAATATTACATTGCAAATGTAAATTCAAAAGCGACATTCATAACCATCATAAACGTCGGATATTTGTACTAATCCGTACAAATACCCGACATCATAATTCCGATCTAATTAGGCTAATTATTTCATCCGGCAAGTCCGACAAATCTATCCTCCGCCCACGTATTGGCAACGTAATATAAGGCGCTTCCTTACTGCCGCCATCGCATTTATGCTCTACAATATCCTTAATGAAATCATAGTTGAGTACACGGCTAATCTGCAAAAGGCGCCCTATCGAAATATCACTGCTGCTGAAAATATTATATACCGAAGACCGGGAAACATTTATCGCCCGGGCAAAATCAGAGTAATTCCAGTGCTGCGCATCCACAACATGCTTTATTAATGGTCCAATATCGTAATGCATCATCTCCGCAACCAACGCAATGCCCATTGCCCGGTATAATGAAACCAATAAAAAAGCGTGGCAATGTTGCAGTTTATCTTCAAGGAGGCATCGCCAAACGCCATTGTCGAAATAAACAGCCCACCCCACGCTTTGGCGCTATCTTGCCCCTTGTCGGGGGTGGATTACGACAAGCATGAGCGTTCAGGTCTGCTTAATCCTTCGACCGGTATTTTTGGCGATTTTCCTTGAAAGGATAAGCTCAAACGCTTTTATTCCCGCACATCAGTACGGCAAATATTATGTAATTCGAGCCCTGTGATGGCTCTCATGATACAAAGTTAATCCATTTTCAAAAATATTACTGTCCGCTAAACTTTTTTTGAGCGATTGAAAAATTAGGGCTGATTCCATTTGCAGGAGTCAGCCCTAAATGGTTATTTTGATGTCGCCAAACTATCTTAAATAACCATGAGTAA
>Ga0073906_1000528_pt1 | contig 68944 bp, 62 predicted proteins | sample Inofromicrocosms_FD_65485 | JGI IMG/M metagenome (GOLD analysis project Ga0073906, IMG submission 65485) | Mouse cecum microbial communities from Vienna, Austria - Inoculum for glucosamine and mucus D2O microcosms | ecosystem: Host-associated > Mammals > Digestive system > Large intestine >...
CTATTACTTTAATGGGACTGCTTCTGCAGTCCCATTTTTTATCGGCGGGTAAGGGCGAGGGTTTTGGGATGCTTACGGTCAATTAAACTTTGTTATTTTGTCAATGCGTACATTATTTGACGCTTACGGAGGGTTTTAAATTCACCACAGTTCTATGATAATATAAAAAAGCAGGTCTTAATTCATAATAAAATGCAAACCTGCTTGTTTTATATCTCCCTTTTCGGAAAAGTGTTCCCAATGCATAAATTTAATAATATAAAGTATATTTTAAAAAAATCACAAAATTTACAACAACTTGACGACTCTATAAACTTGAATTTGTCAGTTTACTCAATTTCTGTGCGAATGGTAAACTCATTAGGAAGATTGAAAATATCCTTTTTCAAAAACAGCGGGTAGAAATACTCATCTTTTAATCTTTTAAACTCTAACCATTCAAAAGTATGTGTTCGATGACCTTCTTTTGATATAAATTTGTTTCCCTTTGCCAGTAAGCCTGTGCCTGCAACATCCATTAAAAAGTATATGCAAAGTTCATGATAATTTAGGTTATCTACATCTTCCGTAAAGAATGCCTGGTTTAACCACAGCGGACGAATAATCCCTGGCGTAACGCCAAGTTCTTCTTGAATTTCTCTAATTACAGCGTGTTCTGCCGTTTCTCCCATTTCTACTCTTCCGCCAGGCAAATAATAATAAGGTGACCTCTCATCGTGCATCGCCAAGACTTTATCATCAGAAATCATCATAGCACATACCCTATAATTAAATTTCTCATTTTCAAATTTAAAAGATATATCCATATTTCACACCACCGTAAATTCCCGATTTATATATTTAATCATAAATTCTTTACTGACATTTACAGTGTATATTTATAAGTCATTTTGCAATGGGTCCACAACTCCGAAAAGGGAGTTTTATATTTTTGTACACTTTTTCAGTAAATTAGAATTATACCCTAAATACTCCGCGCCTAAGCTTTTGGGATTACGGAATAAGTCTGTTCAGATCTCTTGGGAACATTGATGCCTGACGGATATTCTGCTGGCCAAGTAGCTTCATAACAAGACGCTCCAGACCGATTCCCAAACCACCGTGAGGAGGAAGTCCGTACTTGTGTACCTCAAGGTAAGATTTGAAATCCTCCGGGTCGAGTCCTTGAGATTTCATCTTTTCAATTTGTTCGTTGTAATCGTGGATACGCTGGCCGCCTGTAGTTATCTCCAGACCTCTGAACAGCAGATCGAATTTGCAGGCAGTACGCGGGTCGTCTTTGTCATTCATTGCATAGAACGGAGGCTTTGACGACGGGAAATTCGTCACAAAAATAAATTCCGTGCCGTAGTTTTCCTTTGCGTAATTGCAGAGGAATATTTCGTCCTCGGGTTCAAGATCGAACTTATTCTTCGCCTTTGAGCCTTTGATAAGAGCAATTGCGTCCTCAAACTTGATCGATGGTATTTCTCCGACATCGGGAATATCCGCTCCGAGAATATTTATCTCATGCTGATAATTCTCTTTAAGATACTGCATCATATAACGGAGCATGGCTGTTTCCATGTTCATAACATCATACATATCGTTGATATATCCCATTTCAAAGTCCAGACCGATATATTCGTTCAAATGGCGTGAGGTTGCGTGGCGCTCGGCACGGTACACGGGAGCTATCTCGAATACTCTGTCGAAAAATGCGACCGCGGTCTGTTTATAGAACTGAGGAGATTGGTTTAGAAAAGCATTTTTCTGGAAATAATCCAGATGAAAAATGTTCGCGCCGCCCTCTGCGCCCTGAGCAACAATTTTTGGGGTGTGTATCTCGGTAAATTTATTATCCAGCATAAACTTGCGGAAAGCCTCCGCAACGCCCTCCTGGAATTTGAACGTTGCTCTCTCAAAGGGATTGCGCAGAGCAACGCTTCTGTTGTCAAGATTGACGTCCAGCGAGCAGCCCAGTCTGCGCTTTGAAACGTGGAGAGGATAGTCCTCTGTGGGCTTGGACATTATCTTAATGCTTTTTAAAGTAAGCTCAATGCCATTGCGTGCGCGTTCTTCCTTTTTAACGACAGCAGTGACCTTTACAAAGCAGCCCTCGCGTACCTCGTCCAGTGTGTCGGAGCAATCCGCCTCGCTATATACCGACTGGATAACATATCTCGCCGTCCGCAGTAAAACAAATGCAAAACCGCTCATCTGCTTTACGCTGTGTACGCAGGCACAAAGCTCTATAGTTCCGCCGACTTTTGACAAGGCATCGTCAAGATCGAATTCTTTAAGCAGATCCGTTCCGCCAATTTTTATCATATAAACACCGCCTAATTATTTTTTCGCCTAAATTGACTTTAGTTTATTTTCAAGTTCTTCTTTTATGACCTTAGGAGTACATACGCCTTTAAGAGCTTTTGTGCACTGTCCCATAAGGAAGCCGAATACTTTTTGGTCGCCGTTTTTAAACTGAGACACAGCCTTATCATTTGCAGCAAGAACTTCCTCGATAACCTCGAGCACCTTGCCCGTATCGTTTGTAATAAGCAGTCCCGCAGCCTTTGCGATTTCTTCAGGGTCTCCTCCCTTTTCACACATTGTACGAAACACGTCCTTGGCGTCGTTTTTGGATACCTTGTCGGTATCAGCCATTTCAACCAGCTTTGCAAATCCTTCCGCACTGAACGGAAGCTTTTCAAGCTCGATCTCGCCCAAGTTGATACGTCTCATAAGCTCGCCTATAAGGAAATTGCAAATGGATTTCGGATTACTGTAGGTCTTTACCGCTTCATCAAAGAAGTCGGAAAGTATTTTCTTATTTACAATAATTTTCGCGTCAGTTTCATTCAGACCGTCGGCAAGATATCTTTCCAGTCTTTTGTACGGCATTTCGGGAAGCTTTTCGCGGATAGCGTCTAAGTCCTCATCGGTAAAATTGACCTGCAAAATGTCCGGCTCAGGGAAATAGCGGTAGTCGTGAGCGTCCTCCTTGGAACGCATGGATTTGGTCTCTCCTCTGTTGTCGTCAAAACGGCGGGTCTCCTGAACTACTCTTTTGCCCATATCCAAAAGCTTTGCCTGACGGTATATTTCAAAGTCGATAGCGCGTCCTATAGCCTTGATAGAGTTAAGGTTTTTGATCTCGGCGCGTGTACCGAACTCTGTGTCGGTAGGCTTCATTATGGAAATATTTACGTCGCACCTGAGCGAACCCTGTTCCATTTTACAGTCGCATACTCCCGCGTACTGCAAAAGCAAAGAGATTTTTTCAACGAAAGCTTTTGCTTCCTCGGCGGAACCGATATCCGGCTCTGTAACTATTTCGATAAGAGGAATACCGCAGCGGTTGTAATCCGCAAGAGAAACGCCGTTCAGATCGTCGTGGATAAGTTTTCCCGCGTCCTCTTCAAGATGTATACGGTTAATACGAATATTTTTGGACTTTTTCTCACCGTTTTCCTCAAATTCGATAGGAACAAGACCGTTTATGCAAAGCGGCAGATAAAGCTGCGATATCTGATATGCTTTGGGCAGGTCAGGGTAAAAATAGTTCTTCCTGTCAAAGGTGGAAAACTTATTGATATCGCAGCCGAGAGCAAACCCCGCCTTTACGGCGTACTCTACAGCTGTTTGGTTGATTATGGGAAGCGTGCCCGGCATACCTGAGCATACGGGACAGCAGCGGGTGTTTTTATCTCCTCCGAATTCGGCGGAACAGGTACAGAAAACCTTTGATTTGGTCAGGAGCTCCGCGTGTATCTCAAGACCTATTACGGGAATATATGCTGACATTTTTACCGCTCCTTTCCTTATATTTTCGCAGGCTGATATGCGAACTGTTTTTCGTAAGCATCGGCAGCCTGAATTACGGAAGCTTCGTCCCAATGCTTGCCTATAATTGACATACCTATCGGCATACCGTTCTTATCGTAGCCGCAGGTCGTTGAGATCGCGGGAAGCGAAGCTATATTTACAGTAACGGTACAGATATCAGCCTGATACATCTTGGCGGGATCGGAGATATTCTCATTTATGCCGTATGCAACGGTGGGAGCTGTAGGCGTAAGTATAACGTCGCAGCCCTTGAATATCTCGGCGTATTCCTCGCGGATTTTTTGCTTCAGAGCCATAGCCTTTCCGTAATAAGCGTCGTAATAACCGCTGGAAAGCGCATAGTTACCTAAAAGGATGCGTCTCTTTACTTCGTCTCCGAAGCCCTCGCTTCTGGAGTTGCATACAAGGTCGCTGTAGCTGTCCCCTGTCTCCGAACGGTGTCCGTACTTGATACCGTCGTATCTTGAAAGGTTAGAAGAAGCCTCGGCAGACGCTATTAAATAGTATGCCGCGACAGCATATTTTAGAGACGGCATTGAACATTCAACAATTACTGCGCCTTGCTGTTCGTACCACTTTGCAGCATTTTCAACCGCTTCTCGCACGTCGGAATCAATGCCTTCGGCGTAGAATTCCTTAGGCATGGCTATTTTTATACCCTTTATATCCTGACCTATCTTAGCGGTAAAGTCGGGAACGTCAAGCTTTGCGCTGGTGCCGTCGTGATAATCGTAACCCGATATCGCATTCAGTATGATTGCGCAGTCGTGAGCGTCCTTTGCAACTGGACCTATCTGATCAAGGGAGCTTGCAAATGCAACCAGACCGTAGCGTGAAACCCGTCCGTAAGTAGGCTTCAGACCTGTTACTCCGCAGAACGAAGCGGGCTGACGGATAGAGCCTCCGGTATCCGAACCCAGAGCCGCCGCACAGAGCGACGCTCCAACAGCGGCAGCGGAGCCTCCGGAGCTTCCTCCGGGAACTCTGTTCTGATCGTATGGATTCTTAGTCTTTTTAAAAGCAGAGGTCTGAGTTGAACCGCCCATGGCAAACTCGTCCATAGAAGTCTTGCCCAGCATGACAATACCTTCAGCGTTAAGCTTTTCCATAACTGTGGCATTATATGGAGGAACAAAGTTTTCCAGTATTCTTGAAGCGCAGGTAGTTTTAATGCCGTCTGTGCATATATTGTCCTTAATGGCAAGAGGGATTCCGGTCAAAACGCCTGCGTTTCCGTCGTCAATGACCTGCTGAGCCTTTACGGCAGCAGCTTTAGCTTCATCGGCAGTAACGGTGATATAACTTTCGAGACTGCCGTCAGTTTTATCTATTCTGTCCAGATACGCGTCGGTAAGCTCGGCTGCGGATATCTCTTTTTTGTCAAGCATAGTGCGCATATCACGGATCTTAAGCGCGGTAATATCCATCGGTTTACATCCTTTCAAAAATCTATTATCATGTTCTGCCGTTACTTTACTTTTACGGCGGCATATACAGTCAGCTTACTCCACGACCTTTGGTACGACAAAACATTTTTCACTGTTAACGGCATTCTGTAAAATTTTTTCGGTGGGAAAAGAATCCATTGCTCTGTCTTCACGCAGACCGTTCAGATAAACGTTGTGATTATCCTTTATCGGGTCATATGAAATGTCGATCTCCTTGATCGTATCCATTATCTCGATAATGCCTGTCATGTCCTTAGCGACCTTTTCCAGTTCCTCGTCGGTAAAGGTAAGCTTGCCGAGATCGGACAGATGTCTTACCATCTCTATGTCCATAAAAATACCTCTCTTCCTTACTGTGGTAAATAATACAGAATATATTATACCACATTTTAGGTAACAATGCAATACAAAATTTATAAAAAAGTATACGAAAAAAATTCTTACACTTTTAAATGGGTTATTGGTACTAATTTACAATTTTTTAAAAACTTTCCGCAGCTTTAAACTGATGATCAGCCCTATTCAGTAGTATCTGTCCCATGCAAGCTTTTCAATTGTAGCATTTTGAAACCAAATTGTAATTTGATTTTTACTGTATAATTTGTTACAATTAAATTAACAGAGTATACAGATACTGAAAGGAAATTTATAATGTGTAAAAGACTTTTGGCGGTAATTACAGCAGCGGCCTTGTGCCTGACGGTATCGTCGTGCGGAAAAGGCGGGGAGGATCGGGTTTCCGACGTAACTGCGGCAACAACTGCGGACGGTAAAAAAATTATCAAAATGTATGCATGGCGTATTATAAACTATAAGCAGCTTTATGACTGTATTAACGATTTTAACAAAACCAATACGGATTATAGAGTAGAACTTACCGAATATATAAACAAATATGATGATCCGCTTATACGTTTGAACACCGATATCACATCGGGAAACTCACCGGATATACTTGTTGTTGACCATGCAATGCCTATAGGCAGCTATTTAAAAAAGGGCTTGTTTGCAGATTTGTACGAATTTATAGGCAGCGATCCCGATATGGAACGCGGAGATTTTCTTGAAAGTATTTTTAAAGCCTATGAGAACAACGGGAAGCTTTGTGAACTTATACCGCAATTTTCAATTGAGACTATCATAGGAAAAACTTCTCTTGTAGGTGATAAGCAAGGTAGATTGGCTGATGATTTTGTTAAACTTGCGGAGGCTTATCCGGACAAAAAAATGATGAACGGCTATACTACTAAAAGCAGCACTCTTGATATGCTTATACGTTACGGCTACGGAAGTTTTATAGACAAAAGCTCGGGCAAATGCTGCTTTGACAGCGGAGAATTTGCTGCGCTGCTGAAATTTTGCGACAGATTTCCTTTTGAGATATCGGAAGACTACTTTGAAAATGAATATTTGTATTATGATGAGAGTTGCGAGCTGCTTAACGGTGATATACTTTTTTATTTGGGTTATTATTATAGTCAACTTTACGGATTTACGGCGTATTGAGAATGGTATGTTTGGCGAGCCTGTGACATTTATAGGATATCCGGGGGCAGGCGGAAACGGTTCAGTTATTAAGCCGGGAGCCGAGTATGCTATATTGGATAACTCTCCCAATAAAGATGGAGCATGGGCATTCCTGCGAAATTTTTATACGGAGGAATATCAGGATAATATTAATGATTCTGCTGTTTCGGAATTTCCGGTAAGGCTGTCGTCCCTTGAGATATTGGCTGAAAACGCTAAAAAGGGAAGGTATAGCGCACTTGAAAGGGAATATGAAGAACTTAAGTGGAATTTATTCGGCAAGGAGATAACGATAGGCGTAAACACCGACGAGGACAATCAAAGGGTGTACGATCTTATCGAGGCTGCGGTCGGTATTATGGAAAATGATGCCTATATTTACAATATTATTACGGAAGAATCCTCCGCGTATTTTTCGGGACAGAAATCCGCGGAGGAAGTTGCTGAAATAATCCAGAACCGCGTGCAGAATTACATTGACGAGAACCATTGACATTCTGAAACCAAATTGTAATTTTTTTCACTGTATTGTAATTTGCATTTTTTGCTATAATTTGTTACAATAAAATCAACAGTTTTTTAGGGAAATGAAAGGTAACTACAGTATGCTCAAAAAAAAAATTGCACTGCTGACCGCAGCCGTATTGTGTCTGACCTTTTCCTCATGCGGAAACGGCGGTGAGGAGCAGGTCTCTGGCGCTGCGGCGGAGACTGCCGACGGGAAGAAAATCGTTACAATGTATTCTTTATACACGGACAGCGAGTTTGAAAAGGCTGTCGTTGATTTCAACAGGACAAGCTACGAATATCGGGTTGAGGTCACCTATTATGCAAAGGAATATCCCGACGACCCGCTTACACGTTTCAATAATGACATTATTGCGGGAAAGCTTCCCGACCTGATTTTGCTGACACCAAATATGCCTGTTGACAGTTATATTTCCAATGGACTCCTTGCCGACATTTATAAGTTTATGGACAATGATGAAACCGTAAACCGTTCCGATTATCTTGAATCGGTGCTGACTGCGTATGAAACGAGCGGCGGTCTTTACGAACTTGTTCCTGGGTTCAGCATAACGACGCTTGTGGGGAAGACCTCTTTGGTAGGCAGCACTCCGGGCTGGACGGTCGATGAATTTATTAAGCTTGCCGACGCCAATCCCGATAAGTATATTATCGGAGACGAATATAAGCTGAGCCTTACCAATGCCGAATTTTTTTCTGCTGTAATAAACGTCTGTTACGAAAATTTTATCAACAGGGAAACGGGAGAATGCAGTTTTGATTCCGATGCGTTTATCAAGCTTATGGAATTTTCAAACCGCTTCCCCAAAAATGCAGACCGTGAGCGGCTTTACGCAAACAGCAGCAGTTACTGGGACGATTATTACAAAGCGTGCCGTGACGGAGAGGTACTTCTTATTGCCTATCATCTCCGCAGTTTCGACGGCATAAGGAAGCTTGAAAAGTTATTCTTTGCAAATTCCGTGACCTTCAAGGGATATCCCGGAGCGACCGGGAACGGTGCAATGTTCGATCTTAGAACGGAAATAGCCGTTACTTCAAAGGCTTACAATCCTGACGGCGCGTGGGAATTTGTGAAATATTTGCTTTCGGACGAATATCAGAAGCATTACACAGCAGAGGACAGCGAAGAGGAAAGCGGAATGTTTCCCATAAAAAAGTCAGTCTTTGGAGAGCTTGCCGAAAAGGCTATGGAAAAGCTTTACTATGTGGACGATAACGGCAGTAAAATTTTCTATGAAAAAACCTGGTGGAACGGAAGCTATACGGTAAACATCGGTGTAAATACCGACAGTGACAATAAAAAGGTTACGGATTTTATTAACAGCGTTGAAAATATCAGCCGTTACGATCTACAGATAAACACTATTATCAACGACGAAGCGGCGGCATATTTTGACGGTAAGAAGTCTGCGAAGGAGGCTGCACAGATAATACAGAACCGAGTGCAGAACTATCTTAGCGAGAATATGTAAGCTTAGGCTGTGCATAGTGTTGATGCACAATTTGTCACAAAACGAGGAGTTTTGTCACAGAATTTCCATAAAAAAGCTTGACACACTTGTTGTATTATTATAGAATAAATATATACTGAATTTTCTTGCGGTACTTTTCTGCCGTGTAAAATATATAGAAAGGATCTGATAAAGTGAGAAAAAATATTTTCGGACGGCTTATCGGAGCTGTTCTTTCGGCTTATATGGCGCTCGGTTTAGCTGGACTTACTGTTTTTGCCGAGACTTTGGAGGAAATTGATACCATTATGGTTGACGATAATGAACTTACAGATGATGGAGATAAATATGACGGTGGCAATGAGGACAGTAGTGACGGTGATTACAGTGATTTTTTTGATGAAATCCCTGTTGTTGACGATGACGGCGCGGTGGCGGGTGGATTTGAGAATGATTACCATGAGGTAACGCTTCCCGCAAGAAGTATCCGTCTTAAGGTCAGGCAGACAAATAATTTAGAGATTGGTGAAACTTTTCAGATAAAGTATGCGTTTACTCCGCTGAAATCCGATGACTATGTTACATACAGGAATTTCAACAAAAGCATTGTAAAGGTAGATCAGAACGGACTTGTTACAGCTGTCGGATACGGAGAGGCTAAGGTTCAGCTTGAGACCTCAGGCGGAAGAAAAAAGAACGTTTACTTTGTTATAACAAATGAGGACGGCGATGAGAACGCTTCTCCGGAAAAAGGAGATATCACAGGGCTGGAATTCGGAGACAGCTTTATTATGCTCCGCGTCGGAAAAACTTTTCAGACCGACGTTATTTTCTATCCTTTCGGATATTATACCGATCTTATCTACAGTTCGGAAAATCCCGGCGTTGCGGCTATATCCTCTTCCGGGAAGATAACGGGTATAAATGCGGGTTCAACGGTCATTACGGCTTCCGCTCCAAACGGAGTAAAGGCTGAGATGAATATTACGGTGTACGACGATATTCTGCGCGGCATCGACGTGTCCAAATGGCAGGGAAATATTAACTGGAAAAAAGTTGCCGTTTCCGGAGTAGATTTTGTTATGATACGAAGCTCGTTCGGCAGCGAGCACGTAGACGAAATGCTTGGTAAAAATGTCGATGGCTGCGAAAAGTACGGCATACCTTACGGTTTTTATCACTATACGTACGCAACTACCCCAGAAGAAGCCGAGAAAGAAGCAAGGTTCTTCCTGAAGCAGATAAGAGGTTTCAGACCCGAGTATCCTGTTGTGCTCGACATCGAGGAGGAATTTTACAAGAAGATGTCCAAAAAGCAGGTCACAGCTATAATTGAAGCTTTTATGGACGTTCTGGAGGACGCCGGCTATTATGCTATGGTGTATAATTCTCCTAACTTTATAAAGGCGTGTATAAACGAATCCAAGCTTAAAAAGTACGATATCTGGATAGCTTGCTGGGGAGACGAGGAAAGACTCGATTCGCTGTACGACGGTCATTACGGAATGTGGCAGTATTCCGCTACGGGAAAAGTCAACGGCATAAACGGCGATGTGGATCTGGACTATTCCTATAAGGATTATGCGGAAATAGTAAGGAAAAACGGGTTCAATAATTTGTAAGTAAAGTTACATTCAATGTAAAAAATATCAGAGTATATTTGAACAATGCTTGACAAATGGTGGATAATATGTTAAAATAATATGCAACAGAAAACGGCGCTCTCAAACGCCGTTTTCCTATTCTATGGCATTTCAAATTACGGTTTCAGTACATGCCGCGGAGAACAGTACTTACCGATTGCTGCTTGCTTAAATTTATTTATGCGGCTGACCGCTGCAAATCTGTTCCGAAAGGATATAATTATGGTTAAAAATCCGGCATTAAATTCAGTTCCGATTGATACGGAAAAATATCTTGCAATACAATCTACTATCATAAAGTGCGTTCATACCTTACATATAAGTGAAAATATGGATGAGGCCATAAATGAGCTTCTTTCCATAATCGCGGATTTTTACAAAGCCGATAGGGGATATATATTTGAGTTTGACGACGACGGGATAATGATGCATAATACTTACGAATGGTGCAAAAACGGGGTAGAACCAGCTATAGAACTTCTTGCTAATGTGAAAATAGCGGATATTGACCGCTGGCTGCGTTATTTTGACGAGCAGGGTGAGTTTTACATAAATTCTCTGGACGACGAGGTTTCGGAGGATTCCGAGGAATACAGGATACTTGCTTTGCAGGGGATAGAGTGCCTTATGGCGGCTCCGCTGAGAATGAACGGCAGGCTTGTGGGATTCATCGGAGTTGATAATCCGCGGGAGAACACCGATACGCTGCTTCTTATGCAGTCGGCTTCTGCGTTTGTAGTAAACGATATCTGCAAGAGAGAGACTGTAGAGGAGCGCATAATCAAGTCCATTTCAAAAATATACGCTTCAATGCACTTGCTGAATATTCCGGAGGATACCCAAAAGGAGCTTAACAGCAACAAGACAATAAGAAGATTTTTATGCAAGCCTGAAAATGCGTCAGCAGGCATGAAAACTGCTATGTCGGAGTTTGCCGATAAGGATTTCCTTTCAGGGATACTCAGCTTTGTGGATTTTTCCACGCTTAACGGGCGCATGGCTGATACAAACGTTATAAGCTATGAGTTCCTTTCCTCCGACGGACACTGGTGCAGAGCAAATTTTATTGTTGTCAGCCGTGCGGATGACAACAGTCTTATACACGTTATATACGCCATTCAGTACATTGACAGGGAAAAGCGAATGGAGCTTGAATATCAGCGGGCGCTTAAAGCCGCTCTGGAAAATCAGAACGAGATATACGCCGAAATGCTTCATATCCAGAAATGCGGCGTTATCGCTTCCAATGCGGAAAGCGGAAAGATACTTATGATGAACGACGCGGCTTTGCGGCTTTTTGGCAGGGAAAATCCGGACGGCGTTTACAACGATATTTTTGAAAGGATCATTTCCGACAATAAGGACGAGATACGAAGTGAGCTTACGCAAATGAACGAGACTCTCGGCAGTTACGATTACGAGTACGCTATAGAGCAAGAGGACGGCGAGCTGACTTATATTATTTCCCGTGCGAGAACGGCGGTTCTTGCAAGCGGTGAAAAGGTAATGATAAACTCGCTTATGGATATTACCGACAAAAAGAAGCTTGAGGATGAGCTGCTGGTGCTGTCTGAGACCGATGTACTTACCGGCATAAGTAACCGCCGCAGCGGAGAGGCTAAGATAGACGAGCTTATCGCAGACGGAACAAAGGGTATGTTCTGCCTGCTTGATATAGACAAGTTTAAATCCATTAACGATAATTACGGTCATACAGTAGGGGATAAGGCTCTTATCGCCGTGGCGGACTGTCTTAAAAGATGTTTCCGCCGCAGCGACGTTACAATGCGTCTTGGAGGAGATGAGTTTGCTTCCTTTGCAATAGGGATCGGTTCGGAAGCGCAGGGTGCGGAATGCATAAACAGATTTTTTGCCGAAGTTGAGAAGATAAACATTCCCGAGATAGGGAAAGGCTGTATTTCCGTAAGTCTTGGAGCAGTACTGTTTGACGGAGAAAATGACGCGGAGTTTGACAAGATATACGCTATGGCTGATTCGGCAATGTACATATGCAAAAAAAATCAGGGAAATTATTTCAGTTTTCATCGCTGCTGACAGTCAGGACTGCAATAAAAACGGAAGGTTATGTGTTTTACCTAAATTTTAGGACGGTTATCAGCCGTCCTTTAATTTTTTATGTTCAAATTTTCATCTTTTTATCACAAAAAAAGACGGTAAAAATATACACAAACAGCAAAAAACATGGTATAATTATAGAAATTATTAAAATTTGAGAGGAATGTTCCGATGAGCTACGTAGAATTTAAGGACGTATATAAGCGATACAGAATGGGAGAAGTAACGATCGCGGCTTCAGACGGGATAAATTTTGAGATAGAAAAAGGCGAATTTGCTGTTATCGTAGGCGCTTCGGGAGCTGGAAAAACAACAGTGCTGAATATGCTGGGCGGTATGGATACCTGTGATGAGGGACAAATATTTGTTGATGGAAGGGATATTGCAAAGTTTTCCAAAAAAGAAGTAACTGCATACCGCAGGAGAGATATTGGTTTTGTCTTTCAGTTTTATAATCTTGTGCAAAACCTTACTGCAAAGGAAAATGTGGAGCTTGCCACGGAGATATGTACAGACGCAATAGATGCGGAAGAAGTACTTAAACAGGTGGGTTTGGGCGAAAGAATCAACAATTTTCCTGCGCAGCTTTCCGGCGGAGAGCAGCAGCGCGTCTCCATCGCGAGAGCGCTTGCGAAATCTCCTAAGCTGCTTTTATGCGATGAACCGACGGGTGCGCTGGATTACAATACCGGTAAAACTATTCTGAAGCTTTTGCAGGACACCTGCCGCGAAAAGGGAATGACGGTCGTTGTCATCACCCATAATCAGGCTATAACGCCAATGGCGGACAGAGTTATAAAGATAAAGAACAGTAAGGTATCAAAGGTTACGCTCAATCCTGAACCGGTGTCAGTAGACACTATTGAATGGTAGAGGTGAGCTTATGAATAAAAAGCTTTTTCTGAATACGCTCAGAAGCGTAAAAAACACTAAAAGCCGATTTATAGCTATCATGGCGATAATTGCAATAGGGAGCGGTTTTTTTGCAGGAGTAAAATCCGCAAGTCCCTCGATGAAAATGAGCGCGGCAGATTATTTGGAGAAACAAAATCTTGCGGATTTTCACCTTGTATCGGAGCTTGGTTTTGACGATGAGGATGTTTCCGCAGTCAGCAGCGCTGTTGATACTGACGGGCTTTATGCCGGCTATTCTGCCGATCTGATGATGTCGGGAGCGGGGGATAACGACAGTACCGTCAAGGTCTATTCATATGACCCGAAAAGCTTGGTAAATATTCCATATATTACTGAGGGACGGCTTCCCGAGGCGGCGGGAGAAGTCTTTGCGGACGAGAGATTTTTTTCTGCAAGTTCTCCGGAAATAGGAGACATTATTTCCCTTAAGACTGGCGACGACCGCGAAATTGGGGATATTCTCGGCAGAACGGAGTACACCGTTGTTGGAAAGGGAATTTCTCCGATATACGTTGCTTTCGAACGTGGCAGCGCTGCTATCGGCAATGGCACGATAAACGGCTGGCTGCTTGTTGCCGAAGAAAATTTTTCATATGATATCTATACTGATATGTATATCAGTCTTTCTCAAACTGACGGTATGGATCCATACAGCGGTGAATACGCAAATATCATTTCACGTAATACGGATATGCTGGATGATTTTGCTGACGTGCAGATTGAACATCGTAAAGGTGTTATAAGCGATGAAGCATATAAGGAAATAAACGACGCCAAAGCCGAGCTAAAAGACGGAGAAAAAGAGATTGTTGACAATGAAAAAAAGATTGCTGACGCTGAACGGGACATTGCGGACGGCGAAGCGGAAATTGCAGAGAATGAAAAAAAGCTTGCGGATGCGGAGAAGGAAATTGCGAACGGTCAGGAAGAACTTGCGAACGGCGAGAATGAGTACCATGACGGTGAAATAGCGCTTGACTCCCTTAATGCCGCTGTTGAATGGCTGAACGGGATTATTTCCGATTACGAGACAAATGCCGCAGCTGATGAAGCTGAAGTTTCGGAGAGGATCGCTTCATATCCGAAAAATGATTTTCTTGCAGTCGATGAGACGTTAACTCAGCTTTTAACCGGGTATATGTCTATTCCTGCGGCGTATGACGACGGAACGAAAGCAGCTTGCCGCCAGGGATTGGAGCAGTACGGCACGGGAATTGCAGCTCAGGTACAGGAACTTGAAGCCACGCTTGCGGAATCGCGGATACAGCTTGACAATGCAGCTGCAGAGCTTGAAAATGCAAGAGCAGAGGTTGCCAACGGCCGTGAGGAGATTGCCAAGGCAAGGACGGATATCGCCGACGGTAAAAAGGAAATAGAGGACGGAAAAAAAGATATCGCCGACGGAAAGAAAGATATCGAAAAAGCGCGGCAGGAGATAGCCGATGCGGAGCAAAAACTCCACGATGAGGTAGACGGTGCGAAATGGTATGTTTTCGACCGAGACTTTAATCCATCTTATTCAAACTATGCCGAGGACTGCGATAGGGTGGACGCGATAGCCGACGTTTTCCCCATATTCTTTATTCTGGTGGCTGCTCTCGTGTGCTGCACTACCATGACAAGAATGGTTGAGGAGCAGCGCACCCAAACGGGTACTCTTAAAGCGCTGGGCTACAGCAGGTACTCCATTATTTCCCAGTACATTCTGTACGCCCTTGCGGCAAGTATCCCCGGAGCGTTTATCGGTCTGCTTATCGGCTTCAATTCACTTCCGCCGATAATTTTCAAATGCTATCAGACAATGTACAGCCAGCCCTACCTTATAAATCCGTTCAGGTGGGACTATGCGGCAGGCTGTACAGTGGTTGCTTGCCTTTGCACCGGACTGTCTGCTCTTTATGCAAGCAGACTGGAGCTTGTGTCCTGTCCTGCGCAGTTAATGCGTCCCAAGCCGCCTAAGAATGGCAAGAGAATACTTCTTGAACGAGCTGCGTTTATCTGGAAAAGGTTAAAGTTTACAACGAAAGTAACGTTCAGAAATCTATTCCGGTACAAGGCGAGACTGCTTATGACGGTTATCGGAATAGCCGGCTGTACTGCTTTGCTGCTGGCGGGATACGGCTTGCAGTATTCCATAACGTCTATAGTGGACAAGCAGTACGGAGATATTTTCAAATACGACGCTATCGTTGCGGTTGATAATGGTGCGGACGATGACGATTATGTGAAGATACTGGACGAATGTTTTTCTGACGGTATAGCTTCGGATAAAATGATCGCGCTTCAGGAGACCGCGGATATAAAAAGCGGCAGCGAAGAGTTGGAAACGTATATTTTTGTACCGGATGATCCGGGCGAGCTTGAAAAATTTATTGATCTGCACGAGCGCAAAAGCAGAGAGAAAATTTTCCTTGGAGACGGAGTGGTTTTGGGTGAAAAGCTTGCCAGACTGCTTGGAGTAACGACTGGGGACAGCGTTTATTTTAACGACGGCTTTCCCGTAACCGTTGAAGCGGTGTGTGAGAACTATACCTTCAATTACGCCTATATGACTGCGGAAACCTATGAAAAAGCGGGATTTGACAATGCTTTTAAAAGTAACATGATATTATTGAATATAGACGGTTCCACGAGTGAAAAGGAAGATATGCTTTCCTCGCGGCTTGTGAAAAATGATTCGGTATTGGCAGTGTCGTTCTCGTCGAGCGGCGGAGGAAAGTTCCGCGATCTTGTGTCAAGTCTTTCGCTTATTATTGTGGTAATAATAGTATCTGCAGGAGCACTTGCTTTTGTGGTACTGTTTAATCTGTCCAATATAAATATAAATGAACGCGTTCACGAGCTTGCTACTATAAAGGTTCTCGGTTTTTACGATGGCGAGGTTGCGGCGTATGTGTACCGTGAAAATATTCTGCTGACGCTTATGGGAACCGTAGCAGGGCTTGGCTTGGGTGTTGCTCTGGAAAAGTTTGTAATAAAAACTGCGGAAGTCGATTCGGTGATGTTTTCCTCAGAGATACCCTGGTACTGCTTTTTAAAGGCGGCTTTCCTGACGTTTGTTTTTGCACTTGCAGTAAATATAACCCTTTACTTCAGGCTTAAAAAGATAGATATGGCTACGTCGCTTAAGGCGATCGAATAAAAAGTACGGCGGCAAATTCGGTTTGCCGCCGTTGTTTTGTGCTGTGATCACTGTTTGTTTAGTTCTTCAAGAAAGCTTTTATATGTTTCACTGTTCATAGAAGCTGGTGCAGTGTTGAAAATTACAGAAGAATTCATTAAAATTAATGTACACATATATTGTTCCGTTTCTCTTTCCGCAATGCCTAAATATCGTTTTATGCTTGAATCGTTATTTTTTTGTGGGGGGAGATATATTTTTAATATATTATCAAAATTTTGCGAAAATGGAATATTCATAACAGCAACGGGAAATTTATATTCGGGATAATTTGTAAACATCCATGAGGTAATAACGGCATATTCCGGTTTTTCGTCCTTTTTCCTATATGCGCCAAGCATACCGATTTCTCTGTCCTTATACATTAAAAGATAGTTGTCCAATAAATATTCCGGATTTGCAGAATTTTCCTTGCCTATGTCAAAATCAAAAAGAGTGATGTCTTCGCCTAAATCGCCGACACGGATAAGCGCGGGATATTTTTCATTTCCGATAATTACACAGTCATCGTCAAATATTATGCTCCAGTCAATTTCACGCGGTTCTCCCGTAAGCTCGGGAATTTCGGGTATCCCGTCAAAATCATCATAAGGCACGTATTCGGCAAGAGGCATATTTTTTATAGTGTCGTCGGTGTCCAGTTTCATACACATTATTCCGTTTAGATCGTTATAAAACATGATCATAGTACCGTTTTTGGTGACATAAGCTGTGCTGCTCAGCGATGATGAAAACGTCATGTCGGCAGACGGTTCTCCGAAGCATTCAACGAGCTTTTCAGTGTCATTGGAATATTTGATATCGCCAAAGCTCCATTTGCACATAGAGGACATTGCTGCCGTTATTCCGATGATTATTCCATACTTTTCTTCGGAATCTTCCCTCATCATAACCGCGATTTGAGCGCACATTTCATCGTCCATGCAGAGTTCTCCCGAGTAAATGCGGAAATCCTCTGTAATCTTTTCGCTCTTGCTGTCATAGTCTATCTTTACCGAAAATCCTTTCGGCAAAGCCATGATCATCATAGGCAGAGCAAAGCGGCTGTTGTTTATACGGATATTTCGAAATGCTTCGTCAAGCTTCGCGGCGTTTTCGTCGGACATGATCTTTGCATCGGCACTGCTTGTAACATACTCGCTTAAAATGTTGTCGATTATACCCTCGCCGAGCTTATCTTTCGGTATGTACATTTTTGTGTCGCCGGAGATATCAGAAGATGTGACAGAATTATCCTCAGCAGCTTTTGCGGACGTGTTTTCTGCTGTAACAGCAGATGTTTCCGATGAGACGGTTGTTTCATTTCCGATATCGGCGTTGCTGCCCGAACACCCGGTAAGTATAGCCGCTGCGCAAAGTATGGGAACTATTCTCATTTTTTTGTTCATTATAGAATCCTCCTATTTTATGTTAGAGCTTGCTTATATATTTGGATTTTCTTAGAAATATTAAATCATGTTTTTTATGATTTGTCAACCATTTTAATGCATAACTTTGATTTTAATTATGATTTTCGCGTATAGGCATATATTGCTTGACAAATTTGAAATGATAGTGTAATATAAGTTGTATATGGTATAATTTTGCCTTTAAATCTGATTGCAAAGGAATGTGCTTGTATGAGAAAAACAAAAATTGTATGTACAATAGGACCTGCTACCGATGATGATAAAATACTCCGCGAGATGATGCTTGCGGGTATGAACGTTGCCAGATTTAATTTTTCCCACGGGGACTATGATATCCATAAAAAACGCTTTGAACAGGTCACTCGTCTGCGTAAGGAATTGGGTATTCCTGTTGCGACAATGCTGGATACAAAAGGTCCTGAGATACGTCTCGGAAAGTTTGTTGACAATAAGCCTGTCGAGATATACGACGGAGATTCCTTTATTCTTACGACCGAAGACGTGCCGTGTACAGCAGAGAGAGCTTCCATTACGTTCAAGGGGCTTCCCGCAGACGTTTCGGTTGGCACAAGAATACTCATAAACGACGGCGTTATCGAGCTTAAAGCGGAGAAAATAACTGCTACGGATATAGTCTGCAAAGTAATTTCAGGAGGAACGCTTTCCAATAACAAGGGGGTCAACGTTCCCGGTGTGGAGCTTTCAATGCCTTACCTTTCCGAAAGAGACATGAGCGACCTTGAATTCGGTTCAAAGCTGGGATTTGATTTTATTGCGGCTTCCTTTGTACGCTCCTCGGCGGATATTAATTATCTGAAAAAGTTTACCAAAAGCCTTGGCTGGAGTACTCCTCGGATCATTGCAAAAATTGAAAATATGGACGGCGTAAACAATATCGACGAAATAATTGATGCTTCCGACGGAATAATGGTTGCACGCGGAGATATGGGAGTTGAGATACCATTTGAACAAATACCTGCTATCCAAAAAGCAATTATTGAAAAAGGTTATCTTGCAGGAAAACAGGTCATCACGGCTACTCAGATGCTGGAATCAATGATAACCAATCCGCGCCCGACACGTGCTGAGATAACCGATGTGGCAAACGCTATCTACGACGGAACATCGGCAATAATGCTTTCGGGAGAAACTGCTGCGGGTAAGCACCCCGTAGAAGCAGTAAGCACAATGGCTCTTATTGCTGAAACAACGGAAAAGGATATAAATTACATCAGCAGACTTTCAAAGCGTCCGATATCAATGGTAAAAAACCGAACTAACGCTATCTCTCACGCAGCGGTAACTACTGCTCACGATATTGGAGCAAAGGCTGTAATAACCGTTACAAAGTCGGGTTCCACAGCAAGAAATCTTTCTAAGTTCCGCCCGTCCTGTATGATAATCGGCTGTACTCCAAGCGAGACTGTTCTCAGACAAATGAGCATGAGCTGGGGAGTCTATCCTGTTCTTATGGACGAAAAGGAAAACACCGATGAACTGTTTTACTGTGCTGTAAAGGCTGCCGAAGCAGCAGGCTATATTTCAAAAGGTGATGTTGTCGTACTGACTGCCGGAATACCGCTGGGCGTGGCTGGTACAACAAATATGCTCAAGGTTGACGAAGTTGAGTAAAAATGGTTATAGGGTAGCATAGAAGATTTGGAAAGCCTGCTGCAAAAAATGCGGCGGGCTTTCCTTTTTATGATATTTTTTTCAAAAATTCGTTAATATCTGAATTAACGCAGATTGCGCGTTTTTTTATTTCGTCGGGGACATATACCTCTCCAAAATTAACGCAGATGTAAAATGCCTCGGGGTTTTTGGCAGTTATTTTCCAGAACGGAAATTTTATTATCCCAGGTGTGTTGTATCCAACGCCCAGTTCAAGGAATAAAATATTTTCACTTCCATGTTTTTCGATAAAATTTCCGTATTGCTTACTTGCACTATGCCAACCTTCGTCCTGCACAAATCTGTCGTCTGTTCGCAGATTCATGGTCATGGGCTTTTCGCATTTCGGGCAAACCGGAATAAGTTCGGACGGAATATGCATATTTTTTTGCACGACAACCATTTGGCGGATAATTTTTTCGTTGTCATAAGTAGCTGTATGGCATGGCTCGCTGCATTGAAAAAGTCCGTAATCTCCCTGAGTATAAAAAAGGCGATTTTTGTTAAAACCTGACTTTTGAAACAGGTGGTCGACATTCGTTGTCAGCACAAAATATTCCTTGTTTTCAACAAGCTTTAAAAGACGTTTATAGACGCCGTTTTCTGCACATTCAAATCGGTTCACAAAAATGTACCTCGACCAGTACGCCCAGTATTCCTCAGGGGTTTCAAACGGATAAAATCCTCCGGAATACATATCCGTAAAACCATATTTTTCTATAAAATCGTAAAAATATTTTTGAAAACGTTTTCCTGAGTATTCCAGTCCGGCAGCGGAAGAAAGACCGGCTCCCGCGCCGATCACAATTGCTTCTGCTATTTCAATTCTGCGTTTAATCTCAGCAATATTATCGGAGGAGCTTGTCATATATTTCAAAGTCGTATTGTCTGAAAACATTAAATATCACCTCGGTATCGTGTTCCTGTAAAAACTCACGCACAGTTCTTACTGCAATTTCTGCGGCGGATTCTTGCGGAAAACCGAATACTCCTGTTGAAATACAGCAAAGTGCGACGCTTTTTATATTATTTTCTGCTGCAGCCTCAAGACAAGCTTTATAACAATTTTCAAGCTGTAGGCAGTGTGCCTCCGTAAGTTTGCCGCTTACCATCGGTCCGACGGTGTGGATAATACTGCCACAGGGCAGATTGTATGCATGAGTAATTTTAGCGGCACCAGTCGGTTCATCATGTCCTTGATCTCTCATGATTTCGGCACATTTCAACCTAAGCTGCACTCCCGCAAAGGTATGCACCGCATTGTCAATGCAGCCGTGGCATGGCTGAAAGCACCCCTGCATCTGCGAGTTTGCCGCATTAACGATAGCTCCGCATCTTAATGTGGTTATATCGCCTTTCCAAAGGTAAATTTTATCTGAGACCGGCTGAATATCTGCAACGTCTGAAATTCCTCTTTCTGCAATTTCAGACTGCAGAAAATCGTCCTGAACATTTAAAAATTTCTCTGAAACAGACTTTGGCGGACGAATATTCACCAGTAATCGGAACAGCCGGAATCGTTCTTTCTCACTCTCTGGGATAGATATATTTTTATACCTATTATCTTCGGAAAGCAGGTATTTTATCAGATACAATAATTTTTCGCTTTTATTCATATTATCGTCCTTTCCGGTGAATATCCGCCGCAAGCTACTTATTAAGCTATTATTTATTTGGCAAAGAAAAATTCTGCGGTCATATCGAGATAATTTTCTCCGCTGTAATCCGGGTAATTCTTTTTTACCTCAGCTTTGAATTCATTTGCATTTTGACACCTGCCGGCAATTATTTTCAGATTTTCAAGATATGCTATTTTGATCTCCGCGTCTTTCAGATCCTCCGGCGTGTAGTGCGATGTAAGAATAAGTCCGAAGCCATCTTCAATGTATGCTTTAAGCTGGGCGATAACCGCATCCGCGTGACCTGCTCCCGCTACTATAGAGTGGCAGTTGTGCCCCATCATATGTGTGTAAACAGCGTTTATTTCTGGAATTTCAATATCAAAGGCTTCTGCAGTTGTCTTTATAATAAAATCAATTCCCGCAACGGTGATTTTTCCCTCGCTGATAATGTTTGTAATTTTGTGTATTGAGTTGTCGAAGATATCACCGAAGGTTTTTGAAAAATTGTCAATGAGAGTTTTTCCGCCGCCGTTTTCGGAATATTCTTTTGCGTTTTTTGTTGAGTATTTAAGCGCTTCAGGCAGGAAACTTGCTCCAGCGCCGTGATAAGCTACAAATATTCCTTCTGCTTCAAATTTTCTCAGATAGGCTGCAAGTTCTGTACAATTGTCAAAAAAGCACGGCGGTTCGATAACAACAGCCTTGTTGTTCTTTTCAAGTACAAATACCTCGTCGTCAATAAAATCGTTAGTTTTATAGGCGTGAAGCTTTACCGCTCCGAAATCGTAAACATTCATTTCGCCCTTTGCAAGCTTTACCTGTGTGAAAGTGTTTTTGTTCATGATTGATTCCTCCAAAAATTAATTTCTCAGATTTGATTTTTCGGAAGATTTAAGCGCTTAATCTCTTTCCTTATCTATATAATACCACAGCTATTCCACAGTGTAAAGTACGCACTTTTTTGTGGCATAGTTACCAAAGAGTAACATTTGTGCAGATGCGAGGATAACTGCACAAAAAATTTTTTTCTTGAATTTTACACAGCGGTATGATATACTGAAATTATCACAATACGGGAGGCTGATAAAACTGTGACTGACAAAAACAATTTTCCCCTTTGTCCTGTTGAGACGACTTTAATGCTTATAGGGGACAAGTGGAAGGTGCTGATAATCCGCGATCTCAGAGATGGTACAAAGCGTTTCGGAGAACTGAAGAAGTCGCTGACAGGCATCTCTCAGAAGGTACTTACCGCCAACCTACGAGACATGGAGGGTAACGGACTTTTGACAAGGGAAGTTTTTCCCGAAGTTCCTCCAAGGGTTGAATATACTCTGACAGAACTTGGCTGTTCAATGTTTCCGATTCTTGACGCTATGGAAAAGTGGGGCACAGAATTCAGGATAAATAATATATAAAAACTTTTTCATCGGAATTTTTTTTTATTGCAAAACATAAACTATAAAAAAGTTTTAAATTGGTGATGTTTATGTTTTTTTGTATAAGGTTGAAAAAATTTTTAATTTGTCTAGCAGGGATACTGGTTTTAATTATGGGAGGAACAGTTCTTACAACAAAAGGTTTTGAGCAGGCTGCTGTTGCTGCCGATGCTGATACCGATATGTCAGATACTGTAAAAGCTGCCGGAAAAGAAATTTTTGTTCCCTCAGTTATGTATCACAGCTTGCTGAAGGATCCAGACAGGGCAGGGGACTATGTTGTGAGTCCCGCCGTGTTTGAGGAGGATATGCGCTATCTTGCCGAAAAAGGTTATGAGACTGTTTTCGCAAGCGATCTTATTGATTTTGTGGAAAAAGGCGTTCCTCTGCCTGAAAAGCCTGTGCTTGTTACTTTCGATGACGGTTATCTGAACGTAATGACATATGCGTACCCATATATGAAAGAAAACGGTCTTAAAGGCGTAATGAACGTAGTCGGTACATACACCGATCTTTCTACCGAACAGGACGAGCATAATCCTGCGTATTCCAGTTTGACTTGGCAGGAGATAGCGGAGATTTCACAAAGCGGAGTTTTCGAGATAGGAAATCACACATATAATATGCATTCCATGACGTCCAGAAAAGGCTGCAAAAGAATTTACGGAGAAAGCTACGAAGAATACCGTAAGTCAATGTTCGACGATATAGCAATGCTTCAGGGACTTCTCAGCGATAAATCCGGTGTAACTCCTGTTACCTTTGCTTATCCTTTCGGTTTTATTTCAGAGGACAGCGTTGGTATATTGCAGGATATTGGATTCAAGGCTCTGCTTACCTGCAATGAAAAACCAAATTATATCTCACGCGGAGACACTGAATGTCTGCTTAGCATTAACCGTTATAACCGTCCCGCGGGAATCTCTACCGAAGAATTTATGGAGAAGCTCCTTAAACATTGAATAAAAATACTAAAAACTGCGCAGGAACACTTCCTGCGCAGTTTTCGACTATTCGTGAAGAACAAGATCGTCTCCGAAATCCTCCGGGATAAATTCTTGAATGCCGTCTTCCAAGGCAGTTTCCGCGTTCTCTGCACCTTCCTCGGCAAGAGCAGCAGCCTCTTCTTCGGAAAGCTCCTCATCAGGCTCGGGTTCCGGAACATAGTCAATACTGTGTTCGTAAACCGATGTGTAGAATCTGTCTATATGACCGAAAGTCGCTTCGGTGTACTGGTCGCGAAATTCAATCATCTCATCAAGTATCGGACCAAACTGCTCGGGTGAGCGCGGTACTCCGGCAGTAGGATCGTAGTTGGCTTTTGTGTTTGCATTTTTCCAGGCGCGGTTTATCATTGCCAGAACGTACTTATCTTTTTTTGCTTCAAGATTTTTCTTGAATTCGGTGGGAACCGGCTTTTTAAAAGAATAGTATTTTTCCAAAGCTATCAATTCTTTCAGGGAGTCATGAATAGAATCCAAACAGCCGAAAAATGTTCTTGGACTTTTAGTTGTGGAAACGCTTGACATTGCATTGTTAATGCTTTTCATTCTTTTGGAAATATAGACCTTTGTCATTTCGTCGAGAAACTCATTTGACACCATGAGCTTCTTTTCATTTGTACCGAAAATAATGTTTTGCAGTTCAACCTGTTTTGCTTTATTGGCGCCGCCTGAAAAAAGAGCCATTTAAACACATATCCTTTCATATTGATTTATGATTGACGGTTCGTCCGTAAACAGCCTTCACAGCGGGCAAAACCGCTATTATCAGAGGAATAAAAAAGACAAGTTCAGCGGCAGTTTTGCCGTATCGAGTATAAAGCTGCTGCGGCGTGCTGGACATAAATCCATAATACATCAATATCGGAGTATTCAGAAGCAGCGAAATTATAAACGAATCTGCCAAACGTGCGGCAATTGAAAACACCACCAACTTAAAGCCGTCCTTTTTGTACAGCAGCGTACCGTAGATAAATCCTGTCAGCACCGACGTCATGGAAAGCAGCGGCAGTGGAGCCTGACCGCTGAGAATGCAGCCGATAAGGTCTCCAGCCAGCGCAGAAATCATTGCGGGTACAGGGCCGAACAGCATCCCAACCGCAGAAAGTGCAATAAACGCAAAATTGACCTTAATGAACTCGGTTGGTCTGAACGAGAACATATCAAGCACGATAAACGCCGCAGTAAGGATTCCTGCTACGGCAAGGCAGCGGATATTTTTCAGTTCCGCCGCAGAATTTTTGAAATCGGAAAAAAAGCTTTTCATTATAGTAACCTCCTTAAAATTATGCTAACTGCATAATCGGGAGTAGCGCGTCCTTTGCGGGAAACGGCAATGAAAAGCTCCTGTTATGCATTCAGCGGGATGCGGCAAACGCACCGCAAGGATCTGAGATCCTTTTCGTCAAGGCGGCAACTCCCCGTCCGCCAAGCACTGTACGCGCGTATGCCTACTCTGTATGCTTGCTTACTTTAAGTAAGCTTGAATACGCTGCTGTTTGCAGGCGTATATCTGCCGAACCGATCAGAATGAAATTTCGTCGGCAATTCTGTAAAGATTTTCGTCAAAAGGCTTCTTCATTGCAAGAGCTTCCTTGATGTCGAAGTCCACGATCTTGCCGCTCTGCATAGCCACAACTCGGTTTCCGATACCCTTGTCGAGAAGGTCTACTGCGTAATAGCCCATTTCGCTTGCAACTACTCTGTCTCGGAGCGTAGGACTTCCGCCCCTCTGAACGTGACCGAGGATCGTGGTTCTTGAGTCAATACCTGTTTTATCGTGTATTTCCTTGGAAATTTCTTCGATATTTCCAACGCCCTCGGAAACAACAACGATAAAGTGCTGTCTTTTATTTTCTTTGGACTTCTTTATCTTGTTGACAATGTCGTCCATAGAAAACTTTACTTCGGGGGTAATGATAGCCATAGCGCCTACGGCAGTACCCACGTTAAGAGCGATCCAGCCTGCGTTTCTGCCCATTACCTCAACAACGGAGCAGCGGTCGTGTGACATAGCGGTGTCACGTATCTTATCCACCATTTCCATAGCGGTGTTCATAGCGGTATCGTATCCTATAGTGTACTCTGTGCAGGAAATATCGTTGTCAATAGTTCCGGGCAGACCGATGCAGGGAACACCCGCCTTGGAAAGGTCTGCAGCTCCTCTGAAAGAACCGTCTCCTCCGATGACAACGATACCCACAAGATTGAGCTCATCGCACTTCTGTTTTGCTTTAAGTACGTAATCCCACTCCTTAAATTCAAGACACCTTGCGGTATAGAGTATCGTACCGCCGCGCTGAATAACGTTGGAAACGTCCCTTGCGCCAAGGTTTACAGTTTCGCCGTGGAGCAGACCGTTGTAGCCTCTTTGGATCCCTACTACTTCGTAGCCCTTACCCAGAGCTGCGCGTGTTACCGATCTTACAGCTGCGTTCATACCGGGAGCGTCACCGCCGCTTGTTAAAACGCCTATTCTCTTCATACCTTTTTCCTCCAAAATTTATTGCATAATAATATACAACTCTCCATACATTTCTAATTATACTATTTGCTGAGAGTTTTGTCAAGTGTTGTTTCTAACAAATAATGTTCTATTTTAAGGCAAGATTTTCCTTTCCGGCTGTATTGGCGATCCTGTCAGCAAAAACAGAGGATATTTTTACTCCCGCAGCGCCTTTCGGAGTAAGCTTTTTTTTCAGATCGGACAGATAAAAAATCACTTTTGTCTCTCCGGGATTTTCTTTGCAGATATTCATAATTTCCGAAAGCGCGGGGCTGTCCGAACGGCATCTTATATAAAGACTTGCTTTTTCAAGCGTAAGGACGCATTGTGCCGCTTCGGCAATTTGGTTAACAATAAGTTTCGGTTCGCCGTCCTTATAGGAGAGCTTTGCGGTTATGTGTACCGATTTGCCCTTTGTAATAATATCTCTGTTTGAAGCCAGTATATCCGCAAAAATAATTCCCTCCGCTTCGCCTGTCATGTCCTCAAGAGTGACGAAAGCCATTTTTGCTCCGTTTTTCTGTGTGTAAAGCTTTACGCCCTGCAAGGTGCAGAACAGAGAAATTTCACTCCCGTCTTTTGGCGGATTAAGCTCGTCGTAAAGACGTGCAATATCAGTCATACCGCAAAGCTTTGAATAGGGACTGTAATCTTCCAGCGGATGCCCCGAAAGGTACGCGCCTGTGATCTCTTTTTCCATTTCAAGCCTGACAGCAAGGGGATATTCGGGAAGTCTTTCAAAAGAAAACGAATTGCTGTTTTCGTCGTTGTTATTATCTGTATCAAAAAAGTTTATTTGTCCCTCCATGTTTTTCAGAGAGTACCCTTGAACAGAGCCGAAAATTTTATCGTAGTTCTCCAGCATTTCTCTGCGGCTGTAGCCGAAGCAGTCCAGAGCGCCGCATTTTATCAGACTTTCAATAGCGCGCTGATTCAGGTCTCTGCCTCCTATACGCTTGCAGAAATCGTTCAGGGACTTGAACATACCGCCCTTTTCACGTTCGTTTAAAAGGTCACGTATAGAGTTGTACCCCAGATTTTTCACTGCAAGCAGCGCAAAGCGTATGCCGTTTTCCGCTGGGGAAAAACCAAAACCGCTTTCGTTAACGTCGGGACTTAAAATTTTTAATCCGTTTTTAGAACACTCCGAGGCGTACTCCAGAATCTTTCCTGTGCTGTCAAGGAAAGCTGACATAAGCGCAGCCATGTAGTCCTTGAAATAGTAATGTCTCAAATATGCCGTCTGGTATGAGACATGAGCATAAGCCGCCGCATGGGACTTATTGAACGCATAGGAGGCAAAGCTTTCCATTTCGTCAAATATTTCATTGGCAATTTTTTCGGATACGCCGTTTTTAGCTGCTCCCTCAACAAAGATACCGCGTTCCTTCAGCATTTCGGCTGTCTTTTTCTTTGCCATTGCTCGGCGGACAAGATCCGCTCTGCCGTAGGAATATCCCGCCATTTTGCGGCATATCTCCATTACCTGCTCCTGGTAAACTATGCAGCCGTAGGTAACGTCCAAAATGCTTTTTAATATGGGGTGTCTAAAGGTAACCTTCTGCGGGTTGTGGCGGCACTCGATGTACCGCGGTATGCTGTCCATAGGTCCGGGGCGGTACAGGGACAGAACGGCTATAATGTCCTCAATGGATTCGGGTCTCAGCCGCATCAGAACCTGCCGTATGCCAGCACTTTCAAACTGGAAAACTCCCGTAGTCTGCCCCTGGGACAGCATTTCGTACACCTTGGGGTCGTCTATTGGTATTTTGTTTATATCGAAGTCGGGATTTGTTCTGCGGATAAAATCTGAGGCGTCGCGTATAACGGTCAGGTTCCTCAGACCGAGAAAATCCATTTTCAGCAGTCCCAAACGTTCCAGAGCAGTCATAGTGTATTGGGTTACTGTAACGTCTCCGTTCTTTTGTACGGGAACGTAATTGCTGACCGGTGCGGGACATATCACTACACCCGCAGCATGTGTGGATGCATGACGCGGCATTCCCTCTATTTTTCTTGCCGTGTCTATGAGTTTGCTGACGGTACTGTCGCTTTTGTAGAGAGCCATAAGATCGCCGTTTTCTTTAAGTGCGCCGTCAAGAGTAACGTGCAGTCCGTATGGAATAAGCTTTGACACCTTGTCCGCCGCTTGATATGGTATACCCATTACACGCGCTACGTCACGCACCGCGCCCTTGGCCGCCATTGTACCAAAGGTTATTATCTGAGCGACCCTGTCATCGCCGTATTTTTTTACAACATAATCAATTACCCGCTGTCTGCCTTCATAGCAGAAGTCAATGTCGAAATCGGGCATAGACACTCTTTCGGGATTGAGGAATCTTTCAAACAGCAGACCGTACTTCATAGGGTCAACTGAGGTTATGCCAATACAGTAGGCTGCAATGCTTCCCGCTCCGGAACCTCTGCCCGGACCAACCGGAATGCCTTGTTCGCGGGCGTAGCGGATAAAGTCCCACACAATGAGAAAGTAGTCAACATAACCCATTTTGATTATTACGCCAAGCTCGTAGTCAAGCCTTTCGGAGTACTCCGCAGGAAGATTTTCGCCGTAACGCTTTTTCAGTCCTTTTCGGCACAAATCTGTAAAGTATGAAACGTTGTCAGTGACTCCCTCGGCGGTAAATTCGGGAAGAAGAAGCTTGCCAAATTCAAAAGTGACGTTGCACCGTTCCGCTATCAGAGCAGTATTATCCACAGCATGGGGGACGTTTGCGAAAAGCCGCCGCATTTCTTCCTCGGACTTCATATAGAACTCGTCTGTAGGGAAAAGCATGGGGTTAGGCTCGCCCAGCGGAGTATTGGTTTGTATGGCGATAAGCACCCGCTGTACTTCAGCGTCTTCTTTAAGAATATAGTGAGCGTCGTTTGTTGCCGCAAGAGGAATACCCGTTTCCGCAGAAAGTCTGTACAAAAGCGGGAGTATGCGTATTTCCTCGGAAATATCGTGGTTCTGAACTTCTATATAGTAATTGTCATTACCGAAAATTTCAAGATACTTCAAAGCTACAGCTTTGGCGTTGTCGTATTCACCGTTGGAAAGTTTGCGTGGGATTTCCCCAGCAAGACAGCCGGACAGCGCGATAAGTCCCTCATGATATTTTTCAAGGAGCTCAACGTCGACCCGAGGCTTGCTGTAAAAGCCCTCGGTGTAGCCAAGTGAAACAAGCTTTATAAGGTTTCGGTATCCCTCATTGTCCTTGCAAAGGAGAACAAGATGATATGGTTTATTATCCTGACCGTGAATTTTGTCAAACCTCGTTCTCGGAGCCACGTACACCTCGCAGCCTATTATCGGCTTTATTCCTTGGGATACAGCTTCATTATAAAAATCCACGGCTGCGTACATACAGCCGTGGTCGGTAACAGCGACAGCGGTCTGTCCCATTTCCTTTGCACGGGAGACAAGCTGTCCGATACGGCACGCTCCGTCAAGCAGACTGTATTCGCTGTGAAGATGAAGATGAACGAAGCCCATAGCTATCTCCTTTACTCAATAATATAAGACGGTGGGAATAAAAATTGCCTTGACTTCCGACGGATTCATATAGTATATCTATAAACTTATTGCGGATATTATCTGTTTCCGGTTTGCATGATGTAAGCAAAACCTTCATAATAAGCTCCTTTTAATTCTTTTCCGCTCTTATCCTCTCCGCGATCTCGGAAAGCTTTTTCAGACGATGATTTGCTCCGGAACGGCCAACGGGTTTGTCCAGCATTTCGCCGAGCTCTTTCAGCGAAACGTCGGGATTTTCAAGACGTATCTCCGCCGCGTTTCTGAGTTCGGGGGAAAGACTGTCAAGCCCCTCTGTCGCCATGATATACTCAATGTCCGTTATCTGACGCTCCGAAGCTTTCAGAGTGCGCTCGATATTGGCGGAATCACAGTTTGCGATACGGTTTGCCTTGTTTCTCACATCCTTATAAATTTTTACGTTCATAAGGTCGATACTGCTCATGGTCGCACCCATAAGGGTGAGCAGGTCTTCTATAGATTCGCTGTCTTTCAGGTAAATGACATACGCATTTTTTCTTTCGGTGTACTTTGCGTTTATCCCTACTGAAGTAAGCAGCTTCAATAAGTCCTGCGTAAGCTCATAATATGGTACCGCAAATTCAAGATGATATTCCTTGATAGGCTCGGTGATACTTCCGCAGGACAAAAACGCTCCGGCAATAAAAGCGAAAACACTGTTATTGTCGATAATATCCGTCTGTATGCGGTGAATGAGCGTTCTGCTGGAAATTCGGTAGCGATAGATTATCTCCTCGCGGAAGCTTTGCGAGGAAATGCTCAGCGAGTAAAGCGATACGCCATTTTTCTTTTCTGTAACGTTCACATCGGCAATGTTCATGCCGCCGATAACGTCGTCGGCAAGACTGCGGAATAGCCTGCATACAAGGTCGTTTTCCGTCTGGAAAATTATTGAATCCGGCGCAAAGCTTTTGCAGAACAGCAGCATACCGTACAGACAGCAGTATTTTCTGTCTTTGTCGGTTATGACCGAGCAAAGCTCTTTTTTGACCGAATAAGAAAAAGACATATTATCACTCCGTATAAACCGTAATTTGTCAGACAGACAAACATTCGTTAAATCCTTTTTGCAAAAATAAAATGCGCTTTTCAATATTTCTGACTGCTATTTTGGAAATTAATGCGGAGTCATATCCATGAATTGTTTTTGGGGTTTCATTTATTTCAACATTTGCCCCTGCTTTCCGCAGCTTTTCTCCGTATATAATGCCCTCGTCGTGTAAGCAGTCATATTCCGCAGTTTCAATGTATGTATACGGAATTTCTTTAGGCAAACTGCTGTGCATAGGAGATGCGCGGTATTTATCTTCAGCTTTCAAATTTCTGCAGTAATATGACCACATTCGTTTGTTATTTTTTGAATTCCACAGCGGGGTATCGGAAAACCTTTTCATTGAATCTGTCTGCATATCTATATCTGTTAAAGGATATATAAGCATTTGAATACATGGCTGCTTCAAATTTTCAAGTTCATAATTATTACAGATCAATGCAGCAAGTGCTGCACCTGCGCTGTCTCCTGCAACGCCTATACGTTCATTATCAATTGCGAATCCATCTGAATTTTCAACAATATATTTATATAACGCCAAAACATCATCATATGCAGCAGGAAAAGGGTACTTAGGCGTTAAATGGTAATCCGGAAAATAAACCCTGCATTTTGCTTTTAGCGCATATATGCATGCAAGCTTTTTATGATAAGCGGCAGCTTTATAACTGAACGCTCCTCCATGCGCATAAATCAAACATGGCAATTTTTCTTTTATATTTGACGGTTCAAATATTTCTGTCTTAAAATTCAGTCCTTTATGTCCCTCAACAGTAATGCTTCTATTGGTAATATCCTTAGGGACCGGTGTCAAATCAAAGGATATGACCTGAAATATATTGGCGCACTTTATGATAGCTTTATTGTACGGTACGTTTATTGCTATTGGTTTCAATTCGTAATTGATGTACTTTTTGTATTTCACTGCTATCTGTCCTTTTCAATATCGCGGTGGCTTATTCTGCACTTCAAGCCCTTGTCTTTCAGGTACTTATAGACAGCTTCCGCAAATGTAACGCTGCGGTGCTTTCCTCCCGTGCAGCCAAAGGATACCACAAGTTGGCTCTTGCCCTCGTGGATATAGAGCGGTATAAGAAAATCCAGCAGGTCTTCAAGTTTTTTTATAAGAGTACCAGATTGTTCAAAGCTCAGAACATAGTCACTCACACAGCTTTCAAGACCGGTGTGTTTTTTCAGCTCGGGAATATAGAACGGATTTGGTAGACATCTTACGTCAAAGATCAGATCGGCTTCGCGGGACACACCGTATTTGTAGCCGAAAGACATTACTTTGATGACCATGCTGTCATTGGGATTGTCCAGAAAAAGGGAATAGACAGTCTCCTTTAGCTGATTCATGGACAGGTCGGAGGTGTCTATGTAGTAATCAGCCTTTTCGCGTACCGACGAAAGAACTTCCCGCTCGGTATTTATCGCTTTTTGCAGACTTCCGTGGCTCTGTTCGTCAAGAGGGTGCTTGCGTCGAGTTTCTTTGTAGCGCTTTATCAGTACCTCGTCGCTTGCGTCCAGAAAAAGGATTGATGTTTCAAGTCCGTTGTCCTGCAAATATGACAGACCCTCATCAAGCTCTAAGAAAAGCTCTCCGCCGCGGATATCGGTAACGATCGCGACTTTTTTCATCTGACCGTTGGCAATGCATATTTCCGCAAATTTGGGGATAAGCTGGGGAGGAATATTATCTATGCAGTAGTAGCCTATGTCCTCCAGAACGTTTACTGCGCCCGATTTTCCAGAGCCCGAAAGTCCTGTTACTATCAGAAATTTCATATTGGATTCCTCCTTTTGGTTGACAGCGTATGCTTCCCGTATATTTTTTATTTTTTATCCGTTATTATAAGCGGTTCGCATTCGAGAACGCATCCGGTTTTTTCCTTTACAGTGTCTTTTACGATTTGTATCAGTTCCATGAGCTGTGAAAAATCAGCGTTTCCCTTGTTGATGATGAAGCCGCTGTGCTTTGTGCTGACCTCTGCGTCTCCAATATAAACGCCTTTCAGTCCGCACTGCTCTATCAGTAGTGAGGCATAGCTACCCTCCGGACGTTTGAATGTGCTTCCTGCGCTGGGATACTCCAATGGTTGCTTGGAGCGGCGCTTTTCCATAAGTTCGTCCATTTTATCCTTTATCTCCGTTTTGTATCCGTTTTCCAGAGCAATTTCCGCAGAGAGGATAATCTCGCCGCTTTCTGTAAAACGGCTGTGACGATAGGAAAAATCACACTCTTTTTCGCTGTAGACCCTTACCTCGCCTGTTTTTCTGTCCATAGCACGGACGGTTTGTATTACCTGTTTCATCTCGCCGCCGTAAGCTCCCGCATTCATGAAAACCGCGCCCCCGAGAGTACCGGGTATCCCATATGCAAACTCTATGCCCGAAAGTCCGAGTTCCAGCGCAAAATTGCATATTGCTGTAAGAGTAGCTCCCGCTCCGCAGATGAGGACATTAGTATCGGAGGTCATCTCAGCGTTACCTTTACCAAACTGAAAAACGATACCGCTTATTCCATCGGAATCCACAATAAGATTAGAACCCTTGCCGAAAATATAATACGGCACGTTCAGCTTTTCAGCAAGTGGAATCAGTTTGCGGCAGCTTTTTTCTCCATGCAAGCCTATAAGAGCGTCGCACCGTCCCCCTATCTTAAAGGTAGTGTGGTTTTTAAGTTCTTCGTTTATCTTCACGCTGCAACCAAGTAACTTTGCTGCCTCGCATATTTCATTTGTACCGTTCATTTTCACACCTACGTTTCCGATTGGTTGTATATCTGTATAGTTTATGCTTTGCCTGTAAAAATATTGCCCTTTTGGGCGGAAATAAACTTGAAAAACCTTTCTGTATCCGAATTTACCACAAGCTCTTCTGGAAAACCCTGTTCCTCAATCAGAGCAATAGCTCTGTCAAATTTCCCTACCAGTCCGCAGAAATGCGCGTCTGAATTTACAACAACGGGAACCTCGTACTTTTTACATAAACGGATAATTTCACGATAGTTGTCCGAGGTGTTTTTCCATGTAATGGAGCTTTCGTTTATTTCCACAAGCTTGCCGTATTCTTTAAATTTTTTCAGGCATTTATCATAGTCGAACTCATATCCGACGGTGGCGCAATGACCGATAACGTCCACAAGAGGATTTTCTGCAACGCCGAGATATAGCCGCGTTATCTCGTCCGGCGAAGCTTTTTTCAAGTGGTTTCGATGTATGGACGCTATTATCCAGTCCAGAGCGGCGCATTCCTCAGCTGGAAAGTCAATAGTGCCGTCATAATCGATTATGCTGGATTCTGCGCCGAACATAAGCTTCACCCCGAACAGCTCCCGCGGCAGAGCCTTGTGCAGATTGTGAAAATGCCACACATGAGGACCGTCCGTGGAGGCTGGAGTGTGGTCGGTTACCGCCAGCGCGGAAAGTCCTGCGTCTGCGGCGTAACGTGCGTTTTCAAGCACCGTTGAATATGCGTGTGTGGAAGCAACGGTGTGAGTATGCAGGTCTGCAATTATTTTCATTTTCGGTAATTCCTTTTATATGATTTATTATGAATCAATAAATATCCCATTTTTTTATGGTTTCCTTGCGATCCATGTCGAGACCAAGATTGTCAAGCAGCTCCTGAGCGGCATTGTATCCCATTTTCTTCTGACGGTTGTTCATAGCGGCAACCTCAAGAATTACTGCAAGATTTCGTCCTGGCTTAACGGGAATAGTGCTGCACGGCACTTTTACCCCGAGAATAGAGGTGTACTCGTTGTCTACGCCCATGCGGTCGTATACCTTTTCGCTGTCCCATGGCTCAAGTTCGACGATCATGTCGATCTTTTCCGTTACTTTGATCGCACCCATGCCGAACAGACGGCGTGCGTTGACGATACCTATGCCGCGGATTTCTAAAAAATGCCTGATGTTTTCCGGAGACGAACCCACAAGACTTATGTTGGACACTCTCCTGATCTCTACAGCATCGTCGGCGACAAGACGGTGTCCTCGCTTAATAAGCTCAACGGCGGTCTCGCTTTTGCCAACGCCGCTTTCGCCAAGTATGAGCATACCCTCGCCGTATACTTCAATAAGCACTCCGTGACGTGTGATACGGGGGGCAAGGTGCAGATTAAGGAACGCTATCAGCGCAGCCATAAAGCTGGATGTGCTGTCCTTGCTTCTGAGCAGAGGTACTTCGTACTTTTGTGCCAGATCGACCATTTCCGGGAAATACGGCAGTTCACGTGTAATGATAAGAGCAGGGATATGCTGCGCGAAAAGCATATCAAGACGTTCACGGCGCACGTCCTCCTCAATGGTAGCCATGTAGGCGAATTCCATTTTTCCCACTATCTGGATACGTTCGTTGTTGAAATATTCATAAAATCCCATAAGCTGAAGTCCCGGGCGGTTAAGATCCGTTTCGTTTACTGTCAGCTTTGCCGAATCTTCGGGAAGATAAATAGTTTCAAGATGAAATTCCTCAATAATCGTTTTTAGGTCTACGTTGTATTTTTTTTCAGCCATTCCAATCATTCCTTTTCGATAAACAATTACTTTTATTATACATCTTTTTGGAAAAATTTCAAGTGCTGTTAGACTTTATTTACATTTTCCGTAAAAATATTTTGCCTTAAAATATAAAAAATGCTTGCTTTTTTGTGCAAATTGTTGTATACTATTTCAGTAAACTGTTTCTGAAAGGAAGTCTAAGTTATGGCGGCAGTTGGATTTATCGGCGCGGGAAATATGGGTTACGCAATAATCAAGGGTATTCGCTGTACAGAGCAGGGCAGGGAATTGTCTCTTTTTTCTTACGATCTCTCGCGTGAGGCGCTGGATCGTCTTTCTGAGTTCGGAGTATCGCCATGCGCTGACGAAAAGGAGCTTGTTAAAAAGAGTGATTACGTTTTTCTTGCGGTAAAGCCTCAGCAGCTCGATACCGTAATGGACAGGATCGGCGGAGCGGTTACGGCGGATAAGATAATTGTTTCCATATGCGCGGGGATAACCGCGGAATATATCTGCTCCAAAACCTTGCCTGATGCAAAGGTAGTGCTGGTAATGCCAAATACTCCGCTGCTGCTGGGCGAGGGAGCTTCCGCAATTTCAAGAAACAAAAACGTTTCTGACGATGAGTTTGGGTTTGTTAAAAATATTTTTGCTTCCTGCGGAAAAACTGCCGTAGTTCCCGAAAACAAAATGAAAGAGATCATTGCAGTAAACGGAAGCAGTCCTGCGTTTATATACCTGTTTGCAAAGGCTTTTATAGATTATGCGGATTCGGCGGGCATAGACGCAGCAGCTGCAAAAGAGCTTTTTGCGCAGTCTCTTGTGGGTTCGGCGAAAATGCTCACCGATTCTGGGTATACTGTTGACGAGCTGATAAAAATGGTGTCCAGTCCTGGAGGGACTACGCTTGCCGGACTTGATGAGCTTTATAAAGGTAAGCTTTCCGAAACGGTGACGAAAGCCTGCGAAAGCTGCACAAAACGTGCTTACGAGCTGTCGAAATAGTCTGTTCTTAAAGAGGACTTGTCCGCATAGACTTTACTATCAATAAAAAGTAAAGGACGGTCTTTATGACGGACAATAATATCGGTCGTAAAAAAAGAACTGACGTGAGGCTGACGCTGCTTGCCGCACTTTATTTCGCAGGGGTGTTCCTCGGCGTTATATTGTACGGAACGCTGAGCGGGGAACAGCTTGACGCTCTTAACGGTCTTACCGGAAGCTTTGTCATTGGCAGACTAAACCATACTTTCTGGGAAACTCTTGTAAACTCCTTTTCTGGAGCGTTTCTGCTTCTGACTGCGTGCTTCTGGCTTGGATTCAGCGCGGCGGCGCAGCCTATAGAGCTGCTGGTTCCTGCTTTCCGGGGACTTGGCGCTGGAGTGTCACTTTCGGGAATGTACGGAAGTTTCGGACTTGCGGGAGTTGGAATGTCAGCGGTGCTTATTATTCCGGGAGCGGTGCTGTCTGCGTTTGCGCTGATAATTGCTGCGCGGGAGTCCTTGGAGTTGTCCGGGAAGATTTTTTTATCGGTTTTCGGAAGAACCGTTTCTGGGGAAGCGATTGATTTTCGTTTATACATCACAAAGTTTGTGATACTGCTAATAATTCTCATGGTATCATCTCTTGCGGACAGCCTCGCGACGTTTATTTTTGCAGGCTTCTGGACAGGTCTGCTGTGAGTATCGCATTTGTAAAAATTCAAAACGGGGAAGTTACTGTAAAGGAGCTGCAAATTTTTGGCATTATTTGGTTTTGGCTATGATTACGAAAAGGCGGGACGGGGCGTATCCAAAAACGCGCCTAAGAAAAAAGCATTTTTTGAGTTCTGGGAGATGTATTTCAGATACGCATGGAGGCTTATAAAGCTTAATATACTTACGTTTATTTTTTGTCTTCCGGTAGTTACCATAGGTCCTGCGCTGGCTGGAATGACGAGGGTGCTGCGTAAATATTCGCTTGATAAAAACGCTTTCATTTTTCACGATTTTTGGAAAGGCTTTTCCGAAAACTGGAAACAGTCTTTGCCTGTAGGTCTGATGGACACGCTGTTTGCGGTGTCGGCTGTGACCGCCATGTATGTGTACCCCCAAATGGCTCAGGCTGCAGAATCGGGCGGATTTATCTATACGATATTCTGCGTTATATCCGTAAGCTTTGCGCTGACATTGTTTATGATGAATTTCTATATTTTCCCGATGATAGTTTCCACAGAGCTGTCTCTGAAAAATATTCTGAAAAACAGCTTTTTCCTTACCTGCATAGCTTTAAAAAAGAACTTTTTCACTCTTATTTCCGTAGCGGCGGTCGCAGCTGTACTCTTTGTTATGAGTATCACAAATGTGCTTTCTCTGCTGCTTATACCGTTCTGGGCTGTTACGTTTATTGGATTCATTATAATGTTCAATTCCTATCCTCAAATACAGAAGTACGTTATAAATCCTTACTATGAGGAGAGGGGGATGGATAATCCAGAGTATGATTATTTAAAGCCGCTTACCGCCGATGAAAGCGTTTTCACCGACCGCGGAGGCGAGGAAACTCCTATCGACGGAAAGGGAAAAAAGAAAAAAGGAAAAATTATTTCATAAAAACTCTTTACAAAATGGTTTTTATGTGGTATAATAACATTTATCTTGTTCCGACAAATGACGGACGGGAAAGCCGTTTGCTTGGTTTGCGGAGTAAGCCCTTTTCGGGACTCCTTTTACGGAGGCAGCGCCTGCCGCTTACTATGCTTACGGGGAAATTTTTAAAAGAGGTGTTTTCATCATGATGAGAAAAGAAGAAAAAACAGCCGTTATTGAGGCTAACAGAACCAGTGAAAACGATACCGGTTCTCCCGAAGTACAGATCGCTATCCTCACAAAGAGGATTAACGACCTTACCGAACACTTAAAGGTACACAAGAAAGACCATCACTCCAGAAGAGGTCTTCTGAAAATGGTAGGTCACAGACGTAATCTTCTCAACTATCTTGCAAAGAAGGATATCAACAGATACCGTGCAATAGTTGAAAAGCTCGGTCTGCGTAAGTAAGAAAATGTCGGAGGCAGAAAGTAAAGGCGAAAGTCTTTACTCTGCCTTTTGCGCGTTTAAAACAAGGAAATTTCAGACGGCAGGCTTAGCATTAAATCGTGTACGCAGGATATTTGCATACAGGATTTATTGCTAAAGCTGCAGTCTGTTAAAAATTAACAGGAGGAAAAATATGTTTGATAATCACAGAGTTTTTAAAACCACATATGCCGGAAGAGAACTGACAGTTGAAACCGGAAAGACCTGCGAGCTTTCCAACGGTTCCTGTTGGGTACGCTGCGGCGAGACCGTTGTTATGGCGAACGTTACAGCAAGCGTTAAGCCCAGAGAGGGCATCGACTTTTTCCCGCTTTCCGTTGACTATGAGGAGAGACTTTACTCCGTGGGACGTATCCCCGGTTCGTTTATGAAGAGAGAAGGCAAGCCCAGCGAAAAGGCCATTCTGACTTCAAGAGTTGTTGACAGACCTATCCGTCCTCTTTTCCCCAAGGATATGAGAAACGACGTTTCCGTTGTAATGACGGTGCTTTCAGTTGATCCTGACAATTCTCCCGAAATATGCGGTATGATCGCGACTTCTGTTGCTATTTCCATTTCTGATATCCCTTGGAACGGTCCTATCGGCGGTATCAGCGTGGGACTTGTTGACGGCGAGATCGTCCTCAATCCTACTCTTGAACAGCGTGAGAAGTCTGATCTTAACCTTACCGTTGCGGGTACAATGGAAAAAATTGTCATGATCGAAGCGGGTGCGAATGAGGTCGATGACGATACAATGCTCAAAGCAATCATGACAGGTCACGATGAAATCAAAAAGATAGTTGCTTTCATTTCTGATATCCAAAAGGAGATCGGAAAGAAAAAGTTTGAGTTTGAGTCCATGGAGGTAGACCACGAGTTGTTCGATGCTATTGAAGAACTTGTGGGCGAGAAAGTCAAGGCTGCTCTCGATACAAACGACAAAAATATCCGTGAAGAGCGTCTTAATCCTATCAAGGACGAGGTTCATGAAAAGTTCGACGAGCAGTACCCCGAAAAAATTGTAATGATCGACGAGTGCATTTACAAACTTCAGAAGAAAATTGTAAGGAACTGGCTCTACGAGGGCAAACGTGTTGACGGCAGGGGTATCGATGAGATTCGTCCTCTTGCCGCTGAGGTAGGCGTTCTTCCCAGAGTTCACGGTTCTGGTCTTTTTACAAGAGGTCAGACCCAGGTTCTTACAGTTGCAACTCTCGGTCCCGTAAGCGATTCTCAGAGAATCGACGGTCTGGATGAAGAGGACAGCAAGAGATATATGCACCATTATAATTTCCCATCGTACTCTGTAGGCGAAACAAAGCCCAGCAGAGGTCCCGGACGCCGCGAGATAGGTCACGGAGCGCTTGCCGAAAGAGCGCTTGAGCCTGTTATCCCTCCTGTTGAGGAGTTTCCGTACGCTCTCAGACTTGTATCCGAGGTGCTTTCTTCCAACGGTTCAACGTCGCAAGGTTCTATATGCGGCTCGACTCTTGCTCTTATGGACGCAGGCGTGCCTATCAAGGCTCCGGTTGCGGGTATTTCCTGCGGTCTTATCACAAGAGACGACGGCAGTTTCATGACAATGGTGGATATTCAGGGTCTGGAGGACTTTTTCGGCGATATGGACTTTAAGGTAGGCGGTACTCACAAGGGTATCACCGCTATTCAGGTTGACATCAAGGTAGACGGTCTTACTCCTGAAATTATCAAGGAAGCATTTGCGAAGACCCATAAGGCAAGGGACTATATACTTGACGAGATAATGCTGAAAGCTATTCCCGCTCCGAGAGCAGAGGTTGGCAAGTACGCTCCCAAAATGCTCCAGACAAAGGTTCCCGTTGACAAGATACGCGAAGTTATAGGTCAGGGAGGCAAAGTCATTCAGAAAATCTCCGCTGACTGCAGCGTCAAGATTGACATCAACGACGATGGAAACGTATTTATTTCAGGCATTGATCTTGATAACGCTAAAAAGGCTCTTCAAATCGTTGAGACCATTGCAAACGATCCAGAGATTGGTGCGATCTACAAGGGCAAGGTCGTTCGCATAATGAATTTCGGTGCATTTGTTGAGATAGCTCCCGGCAAGGACGGTCTTGTTCACATTTCCAAACTGGACAAGCAGCGTGTTGAAAAGGTTGAGGACGTTGTTTCCATCGGTGACGAGATCGTAGTAAAGGTAATGGAGATAGACAGTCAGGGCAGGATAAACCTTTCCAGAAAGGATGCTCTTGCAGACATCGAGGCAAAGAAAAACAGCTGATTGAATTTTTAAGGCGGGGATTGTCCCCGCCGTTTTGTTTTAAATAGTCCTGTGCTGAGGAAAATTAATTGGCAAAAACATTTATTTGCTCCAGATATTTTTTGAAAAAAATTTATTGCAGTTTATTTAAAAGTGTGCTATAATGTTTTGTGCGTAAGATTGTTTAAAAGCGGTATCTGCATTATGGTTCCGCCGTATCAAAGTGTATTTGTGCCGCTTTGCGGTATTTATGTTTCGGCAAAGGTGATGTTCATGAATTACTGCGAAGCGATGAGTTATATTGAAAGCTTTTCTAAGCTGGGAAAGCCTGTAAGCAGTCTTGCCAGATTTGAGAGAATTATGGATGCTCTTGGAAATCCACAAAAGGAAATGAATTTTGTCCATGTGGCGGGTACGAACGGAAAAGGTTCGACCGTGCGCATGATTGCGGAAACGCTTACAAGATCCGGATATCGGACAGGAGAATTCACTTCTCCGTATATAAGAGTCTACAATGACAGGATGCGTATTGACGGAGTGAATATTTCTGACGATGAGCTTACGGAGATCGTAACTCAGATTCGTCCTATAATAGACGATCTGAGTACTGACTGTTCCCAGTTCGAGATCACAACGGCGATTGCTTTTATTTACTTTAAGGCAAAAAAATGCAGCATTGTTGTTATGGAAACCGGTCTTGGGGGGCTGCTTGACTGTACGAATATTATTGAAAAGCCATGCGTTTCGGTTATAACCTCCATTTCACTCGATCATACGGCAATACTTGGAGATACCGTCGAAAAAATAGCACGGCATAAAGCTGGTATCATTAAGCAGGGCTGTCCTGTGGTGACAGCTCCGTCTCAGAGTAAGGAAGCCTACGCTGTTGTGTACAGGACAGCCGCTCAGTTCGGTTCAAAGCTTGTCACTCCTAACTTAAGCAGGCTTATTATCCGGAATTGCGGTCATACAGGAAACAGTTTTACCTACAGAAGACTGAATTACAAAACTTCTATGGTTGGCAGACATCAGATAGACAATGCGCTTACGGCTGTTGAAACGCTGCGAATACTGAAAAAACGCGGCTTCGGAAGAATTTTTTATCCGCATATCTATAGCGGCATAAAGTATGCCGAGGTTCCGAGCAGATGTCAGATAATACGAGGGGATAAGCCTTTCGTTATGATAGACGGGGCGCATAATCCTGACGGAATGAAGGCTTTGGCTGACTTTATACGTACAGTTCCCAAGGCTCCGAAAATAATGGTCTGCGGCATGATGTCAAACAAAGACTGGCAGACGTCTATAGGGTATATCAGCCGCTATATTGATAGGGCGGTCTGTCTTGACGGCTTTGCGCAGAACACGGTATTTGCTCCGAGACTGGCTGAAATGTTTTCGGAGGGCGAGGTGTCAAATCTGCGTGATGCAGTATCCAGAGCAGTCACCCTGGCTGGAACCGATGGAATGGTGGTTATTGCGGGGTCGCTTTATCTTGCCGCCGCGCTTCAGACTCATGGTGAACTTGAAAATATTGATGATGAAATAGAATAAAAATATGAAAGGATTGATGAAATGGCAGTTTATTTAGTTGATTTTGAAAATGTTTCCTCGGCTGGAATTTCAGGCATACAAAAGCTTACCAAAGAGGACAAGGTGTATATTTTTTATACTGTAAACGCGTCCAACATGTCTTTTGCGGCACACCTTAATCTGCTTTCCAGCCCTGCTGAGGTGGTGTACTACAACGTTGCGAGCGGAGGCAAAAACGCGCTTGATTTCCAGCTTGCAAGCTTTCTTGGCTATCTCATATGTCAGGGAAAGGACAAAAAGTTTTGCATTATAAGCAACGACCGAGGCTTTGAGTACGTTAAGACCTTCTGGGAGCGGAACGGCGCCGCGGCTGATATTTCTATATACGGTGCGCCATCTATAAACCGTTCGTTGCTTGCGGCAGAGAAGCCGTTTGCCGCACGTATACAGCAGAATACGGCTGCTCCGTCTGTTCAGCCGCCGACGGAAGAGTTTGCGGTTATCGGGGAAGAGGCTGTTTCTTCTGAAAAGGTTGAAATGGCTAAAGCTGCTGAAACTGCTGCGGACGCTATAGAAGCCGAGCGTGCTGCAGAAAAGCCTGCTCCAAAAAAACGCGGCAGACCGAGAAATACTTTAAAACAGGAAAAGAAAGAGGAAGCAAAGGGAAGAAAACCGGAAAAGACTGCAAAAACAGAGTCTGCTTCGGAATCTAAGAAAAATGAGGCTGAGACTCAGTCAATTAAACAGCAAAAGAAAGAATCCGCAAAAAGCAAGAGCGAGACTAAGCCCGTATCGGGAGCAGGGGAGATACCTCCGAGTCTGAAAGGTGCGCTGTCAAAGGCGGGAATTATTGATGACGCGGAGATAAGGAACGTTCTCGGACTTCTGAAAAGCGCCGAGGGAAAGCAGCAGTTCTACCGCGGGATACTTAAATTTTTCGGTATGGAACGCGGCGTTGAGGTTTATAAGGCTGTACGTCCGGAATATACTAATCTGACAAAGCTTGTTAAGCAATAAAGGGATATATTAGTTATTATACACAGTTTTTTCGGGAAATTTTCGTCACGAAAGTTTCCCGAAAATTTATATACGCCCTTGATATTAAACGTTTAACATGATATAATTATTCTAATAGTACGGTTTGCGGCAGAACCTTTTTATCCGCAAAAACCGTTGTAAGCAGAAAGGATGGTCTTTTCAGATGAAATTCGGTTTCTATGACGACGCAAACAAGGAGTATATCATCACTTCCCCGAAAACCCCATATCCATGGATAAACTATCTCGGCACGCAGGATTTCTTTGGACTTATTTCCAATACCGCAGGAGGCTATAACTTCTATAAGGACGCACGCCTTGCGCGTATCACACGTTACCGCTACAACAATGTTCCTGCCGATGCGGGCGGACGTTATTTCTACATAAACGACGGCGGTACTGTCTGGAATCCCGGCTGGGCTCCCGTAAAGACCGACCTTGATGACTATAAGTGCCGTCACGGTATGGGTTATACCGTTATCAGCGGCAAGAAAAACGGTCTTTCCGCTGAGGTAACATTTTTTGTACCGCAGGACTTTACCGGCGAAGTACAGAAGCTTACTCTTAAAAATGAGAGTGGTTCTCCCAAGACGTTTAAGCTGTTTTCATTTATTGAATGGTGCCTTTGGGACGCTCAGGATGATTCCACCAACTTCCAGAGAAATTTTAACACAGGCGAGGTTGAGCTTGAGAAAAACGGCGCGGTAATTTACCATAAGACCGAGTACAAGGAAAGAAGAAACCATTTTGCATTTTATGCTGTAAATGATACTGTAAATGGTTACGATACCGACCGCGAGACCTTCATGGGCGATATTTACCACGATTTTCACAATCCTCAGACCGTTATGGACGGCAAGCCTGCAAACTCTGTGGCGGACGGCTGGTCTCCCATTGCTTCCCAGTATAAGGAGATTACTCTTGCTGAGGGTGAGGAGAAGACTCTTGTGTTCATTCTAGGCTATGTTGAGAACCCCTACCCCGAAAAGTTCAACGCTGACGGAACAATGAACAAGTCCAAGGCATATGAGATGATGTCCAAGTTCGATACTGCCGAGAAAGCCGACGCTGCTCTTGCGGAGCTTAAAAAGACATGGGACGAATTGCTTGCTAAGTACACGCTTAACAGCCCCGACGAAAAGCTCAACAGACAGGTCAACATCTGGAACCAGTATCAGTGTATGGTTACGTTCAATATGTCCCGCTCTGCTTCCTATTTTGAAAGCGGTATAGGCAGAGGCATGGGTTTCCGTGATTCCAATCAGGACTTGCTGGGCTTTGTACACCAAATACCAGAAAGAGCGCGTGAGAGAATTCTTGACATTGCGGCAACTCAGCTTGAGGACGGCGGCAACTATCACCAGTATCAGCCTCTTACCAAAAAGGGCAACGATGCTGCGGGTACGAATTTCAACGACGATCCACTATGGATGATACTGTCTACCGCTGCATACATCAAGGAAACGGGCGATTATGACATTCTCAAGGAACAGGTAGATTACAAGAATGACCCCGCTTTGGCTCAGCCACTGCTCGATCACCTGAAGAGAAGCTTTTATCATGTTGTAAACAACAAGGGACCTCACGGTCTGCCGCTTATTGGACGCGCCGACTGGAATGACTGCTTGAACCTTAACTGTTTTTCCCGTGTTCCCGGCGAGAGTTTCCAGAACACGGCGAGCAATATTGCAAAAGAAGTAAATCCCGAAACTGGCGCGCCTCTTAACGAGGAAACCGCCGAGTCCGTAATGATTGCGGGTATGTTTACCTACATCGGACCAGAGTACGTTGAGCTTTGCCGCAGAATGGGCGACAATGCCGAGGCTGACAAGGCTCAGGCTGAGATTGACAAGATGAAAGAAGCTATCGTTAAGTACGGCTGGGACGGCGAATGGTTCCTCCGCGCATACGACGCATATGGCAAAAAGGTCGGTTCCAACGAGAACAATGAGGGTAAGATATTTATTGAACCCCAGGGTTTCTGCGTAATGTCCGACGTGGGCGGCAAGGAATTTACCGAAAAAACTATGGCGAGCATTGACAAGTACTTGGGTACTGAACATGGTCTGGTACTTAACAATCCTGCATTTACAAGATATATAGTTGAGTACGGTGAGATTTCCACATATCCCGGCGGATACAAAGAAAATGCCGGTATTTTCTGTCATAACAATGCATGGATAATGTGCGCCGCAGCTTATGCAGGAATGGGAGATACTGCATTTGACTACTACACAAGGATTGCTCCAGCTTATCAGGAGGACGAAAAGCTCCACCGCACCGAACCGTATGTATACGCGCAGATGATTGCGGGCAAGGACGCTAAGCGTTTCGGCGAGGCTAAAAACAGCTGGCTGACCGGTACTGCCGCATGGAACTTTGTGGCAATTTCCCAGTACATTTTGGGAATTATTCCCGACTATGACGGACTTAAGATTGACCCGTCCATACCCAAGGCTTGGGACGGCTACTCGGTATCCCGCTACTTCCGCGGAGCTACTTTTAACATCAAGATAGAAAATCCCGACCATGTATCAAAGGGTATCAAGTCCGTAACCGTTGACGGCAAGGCTATTGACGGAAACGTTATCAAGGGCATTACAAGCGGTACTCATGAAGTAGTTGCTGTAATGGGTTAAGCGGGGAGTCCCCGCGGGGGCTTAGTCACCCACAATCAAATGAGGTGTGATTGGTTATCCAAGCACCCTCAAGGGGGCGGAGAATTGCGCTTAATACTAAAGGTTAAAAAGCGTACTCAATTTCAGAGTACGCTTTTTAAAGAAGGTGATTTTATGTACGGACCAGACCCCAATGCCGTCCACCCGAATGAAGCTGTACCAAGTATATGCTATATTAAAAACATTATTAGGAATCAAAATATAATTGTTGGGGACTATACATATTATGACGACAGTGAAACAGGCGGCAAGGACTTTGAAAGTCATGTTACACACCACTACGATTTTGTGGGCGATAAACTGATAATCGGAAAATTCTGCGCTATTGCAAAGGGCATTGAGTTTATCATGAACGGCGCGAACCACAGAATGTGTTCGGTCACAACATATCCGTTCAACATTTTCGGAAACGGCTGGGAAAAATGCACTCCGTCTATGGACGAGCTTCCGCTGAAAGGCGATACCGTTGTGGGGAACGATGTATGGATAGGGCAGAATGTTACGGTTATGCCGGGCGTTCATATAGGCGACGGAGCGATAATCGGCGCAAACTCCGTGGTTGCCCGTGATATACCGCCATATACGGTCGCTGTAGGAAACCCTTGCAGGGTTGTCCGCAAAAGATTTGACGAAAAGCAGATCGAAGTCCTTCTTGAACTGCAATGGTGGAACTGGGATGCGGAGAAAATATTCCGCAATCTTGAAACGCTTTGCAGCTCATGGGAGGGCAATATCGAAATGTTTTTGAGTAAAATTATTTAGGAAAGGAGAATTTGTGTGAATATCAAATTTAATTATGAGGCCGTGGTGGTTGCAGTCTGATCGGTTTGAGTAAAATCGTTTAAGAAAGGAGAATTTGTGTGAATATCAAATTTAATTATAAGACCGTGGTGATTGCAGTCTGACCGGGAGGTTAGTACTGTTGCTGTATACAGCTGCCTCCCGAAAGGTATTTACTTTTTAGGAGGAATCATCGTGAATCGAGAAAATAAAAGAAAAGCTTATGAAAAGGGTTACTATAAAAATCATGCCTGTAAGGACGTTTTTACCTGCAAGGTCTGCGGACGGCAGGTCGTACCCGAGGGCGCGGGCAGCGAGCATAGAAATCATTGTCCCAACTGTTTGGCAAGTCTGCATCTGGACAACGAGCCTGGAGACCGGGAATCCGACTGCGGCGGCATAATGGAGCCTGTTGCGGTCTGGATAAAAAAGAACGGCGAATGGTCGGTTATACACAGATGCAAACGCTGCGGTAAATTTTCCGCGAACCGCACTGCTGCCGATGATAACCCTATAAAGCTTATGTCTATTGCAATGAAGCCGCTTGCTAATCCGCCTTTCCCCGTTGAGTTCCTTGAGGAGCTTACGGAGCAAATGGGCGGAGACGGTTCCATACAATAATGACAACGGGATTGCCGCTTATTGAGCGGTAATCCCGTTTTTATATTTTTTCACCAAAAGGCGTTTCTTTCATAAAATAAAGTGAAAGGAGCGTTTTTTATGCTTGAAACAAAACTTTTGCTGCTTTTCGGAATATGTCTTGCAGCTGTGCTGATAAACGGATTGGTGATAGTAAAATTTTATGCGGCAGGGAGTAAGGGAGCCGTTCCTGTTGTGGTAGTGCCGCTTACAGAGAATATGGAAACTCCGGAATTTATTGTGAGGAACTGCGTTTACAAGATCGCGGAAAAGTGTCCGGAAACAATAGTTGCGGCGGTGGACTTCGGCGCTGACAGCGAGACTCTAAACATTTTTGAAAAGCTTATGGAGCATTCGTGCAGATATGAAATAATTGAATCTGAAGACTGTTCGGAAAATATCTGCAAGATTTTGGGAAACTTAATATCATTATAAAAATAGGCAAAAAAATGAATGTACGGAAACAAATGAGCATTGTGCGGAAACCGATCGTAAGATCGGTTTTTGTATTGACTTTTTCGTATGTCGTGTGCTATAATAAAAATGTATATGCAGTTTATACTTATTTTGCGGTTTGGTTTGGGGGCGTGATAGTGGACAGCGAAAACTTTATAAAGCTTGAGGGCGTAGTAGATACGGTGCTGTTCAGTAATCCCGTCAACGGATATGTAGTGCTTGATCTTGATGTTAATGGTGACTACGTTACTGTTGTTGGCGAATTGGGCAATATAGAGGAGGGCGAGGAACTGATTGTTTCAGGAGCCTATACAAAGCACGCAAAATTTGGTATGCAGTTCAGAGCAAGCTATTGCGAGAGAAAGATGCCCGCCACAACAAATGCGATACTGAAATATCTTTCATCGGGAGCTTTAAAGGGAATAGGCAGAACACTTGCTGGACGTATTGTTGAAGAATTTGGGGATAAGGCTCTGGACGTTATTGAAAACGAACCCGAACGCCTTGTATGCGTAAAGGGGATAACGCCCTCCAAGGCGGAAGAAATATCGATGGATTTCAAGCGTGTGTTTGGTATGCGGGCGTTGATGATATTTCTTTCACAGTATGGTATCCCTCCGTCCGCAGCGGTCGCGGCATGGAAAAAATGGGGGCAGTATGCAGTTGAGATAATAAAGGAAAACCCCTATATGCTATGCGGGAACGGCATAGAGCTTGAATTTGACAAGGCTGAGGGCATGGCTGTAAAGACGGGTTACCCAATGAACGGAGAGGCTCGTATTTCTGCCGGGATAACTTATATTCTTGTGAACAACACTTTTTCGGGACATACCTGTCTGCCTGAGGACAGGCTCAAATCCACCGCTTTGAAGCTTCTTGAAATAGACAATGAGATTTTTGAAAAATGTATGGAAAGCCGATGCTCTGAAGGAGATTTTGTTCGGTACGAAAAAGACGGCAGGAGCTTTATCTATCTAAGCGACTATTTTAATGCGGAGCAGTACATAACCGGACGGCTTGCTGTCATGAGCGGCTGTCTTAAAGATACTGGTATTGACTATAAAAAGCTTATCGACATCGAGGAAAAAACCAAGGTCATTACATATGCCGAGCAGCAGAGAAAAGCTATTTCGCTGGCATTGTCGCAGGGATTTATGATACTTACTGGAGGTCCCGGAACGGGAAAGACAACCACACTGAAAGCCATTATTTCCCTGTACGAGCAGAGGGGACTGAAAGTAATGATAGCCGCTCCAACCGGAAAGGCGGCAAAACGTATTTCCGATCTTACCGGATACGAAGCTAAGACCATACACCGTATGCTCGAAGTCATATTTGACGGTGGAGGTAAGCCGCGCTTCAAGCACGACGATAACAATCCTATTTCCTGCGATATAATGATAGTGGATGAAATGTCCATGGTGGATACTCTTTTGTTTGAGGCATTGCTTCGTGCGCTGAAGCTTTCATGCCGGCTGATAATGGTAGGGGACAGCGACCAGCTTCCCTCGGTTGGGGCTGGAAACGTCCTCAAAGACATGATAGACTGCGGAAAGCTTCCGGTGGTGAAGCTTACGGAAATTTTCCGTCAGGCTCAGCAAAGCTGTATCGTCACAAACGCGCATAAAATAGTAAACGGCGAGCAGCCAGATATGTCACGTGCGGACAGCGATTTCTTTTTTATGCAGAGGCTGGACTACGAGTCGGCGTCGGATACGGTGGTGGAACTTGCGGTAGAACGGCTTCCCGCGGCGTACGGCTTTGCCTCTTCTGACGATATACAGGTTCTTTGTCCGTCAAGAAAAGGCGCACTGGGAGTCGTTGAAATGAATAAGGTATTGCAGCTTGCGCTTAATCCTCCAAAGAAAGATAAGTCAGAGATAAGGGGAGTTATGTATAATTTCCGTCCCGATGACAAGGTAATGCAGGTCAAAAATAATTATGACATCGAATGGACAAAGGGGATGGAAAAAGGCACAGGTATTTTTAACGGCGATATTGGAATAATTCTAAAGGCGGTAAAAGCCGAAAGCAAGATATATATTGACTTTGACGGACGTATCGCCGAGTATACATATGAAATGCTCGATCAGCTTGAGCTTGCATATGCTATTTCGGTGCACAAAAGTCAGGGCAGCGAGTTTAACGCGGTGATAATTCCGCTGCTGGGCGGTTTTGAAAAGCTTTATTACCGGAATCTTTTGTATACCGCGGTTACAAGAGCGAAAAAGCTGCTGATAATCGTAGGTTCGAGACGCGTTGTGGAATCAATGGTAAACAATAACCGCAGGACATTAAGATATTCCTGCCTGAGACATATGCTTGAAAAGGAGCTGGAACATGGCGAAAATAACGGCTGAAAGCATTAAGCTGTTCATGCTGGATATACTGTTTCCGTCAAGGTGTCCGTTTTGCGGGGAGTTCATAATTTGGAACGAGCTTTGCTGCAGAAGCTGCCGAGAAGCCCTCACTGCCGCAAACGGTGTGATATGCAGAAAATGCGGTCAGGACAAATGCCGCTGTGATGAGAAGCATTCTTTTGACATGGTATACGGCTCTTATTTTTTTGACGATGCAAACGTTGCAGGCGCGGTCTACCGTTTCAAGCACGATGGCGAGAGTAATCTTGCCGAACTTGCAGCGACTGATACCGCGCGGCATATAAAAGCTGAGGGAATACTGTTGCCGGATTTTATCGTACCTGTTCCTATGAGTGTTAGAAAGCGCATAGCAAGAGGTCACAATCAGGCGGAACTGTTTGGCAAAAGCCTGGGCAGAGCTTTGAAAATACCAATGAGGCGCGATCTGCTGTTTAAAAGAGATACAAAGGACGAGCAGCACAATCATACCGATGCGGAGCGAAGAGAACGCGTAAAGTCCCTGTTTTACGGCGGAAACGCAAACTTGTCTGGGAAAAGCATTCTTCTTTGTGATGATGTTATGACCACGGGTTCTACTTTAAACAAATGTGCGGCAATACTTAAAAACGCGGGAGCGGAACGGATCATCGTCTCCGTTTGTGCGGTAACAAGACTGAACGGACAGGATTCTTCTGACAAAAAACATAAGCGAAAGGAGTAGTGCTCCCGCAGGAGCATGATTGGATTATGGACATCGGAATTGATTTAGGTACTGCAAATGTAATGATAGCTGTAGGAAATAAGGGCGTTGTACTGAACGAACCGTCGGTAGTGGCGTTTAATAAAAAGCTTGACGAGGTTATTGCTGTTGGTGACGAGGCTCACAAAATGATCGGCAGAGTCCCGGACTATATTTCTGTGGTGAGACCTCTGAGTGACGGTGTTATTTCCGACCATAAGATGACGGAAAAAATGATCGCCTGTTTCATTGAAAAGGTAACGGGAAAACAGCTTTTCATGCCAAATATTATAATGTGCATACCATCGTCGATAACCGATGTGGAAAGCCGTGCCGTGATCGAAGCTGCAAAGATTGCCGGCGCGAGGCAGGTGTATCTGATCGAGGAGCCTGTAGCTGCTATTATGGGTGCGGGTGTGGATATTTCTGCCGCAGACGGAAATATGGTGGTTGATATCGGAGGCGGTACTACAGATATAGCTGTTATTTCTATGAACGGCGTTGTGGCTAAGTCCTCGGTAAAGATGGCTGGCAGCAAGCTTGACAAAGCAATAGTGAAGTACGTAAGCAGCCGTTACAGAATACTGATAGGCGAAAAAACTGCGGAAAACGCTAAAATGGCTGCGGCAAATGTATATTCACCTGACGGAAGCAGAAAAATAGTGGTTAAGGGAAGACATCTGGTTAGGGGGCTTCCCGAAAAGGTTGAAGTAACGGATTACGATATTTACGAAGCGATAATCGACAGCATAAGAGAGATGATCACGGCTGTAAAGGACGTAATGGAAAATACCCCTCCGGAGCTTGCGGGAGATATTTACCGCAACGGTGTATATCTTACCGGAGGCGGAGCGATGCTTTATGGTCTTGACAGGCTAATGTCCTCAGAGCTTGGAGTAAAGTGTAACGTTGCCGATGACCCGATCTCCTGTGTGGCAAGGGGGACGGTGTCTGCTTTTAAAAATATTGATAAGCTTCTGGACGGCTTTCAGCACGTTTCCATGTTTTAGCAGAATAGTACAAGCAGAATTCGGCATATTATTCCAAAGGACGGCTTAGAAACGTCCGGAAGGGTGATATAGCGTGAAATGCACTTTGGCCGAACTGCGTAATAAGGAGATAATAAATATTAAAAACGGCGCGCGTATGGGCTTTGTGGATGACGTGGAGTTCGATACGGATGACTCAATGATAAAGTCCTTTATAGTTTACGGAAGATCGCGTTTTTTCGGGCTTTTCGGCAGGGAAGACGATATTATCCTTACTTGCGACGACATTGAGATAATCGGCGTTGATACGGTTCTTATCTCTGCGGATGAGGCAAAATTAGCAAAAAGACGGACATTGCAGTCAAAAAGTTTGTTAAAATAGCACAATAAGTTTTCCTTGCAATTATTTGGCATATATGGTATAATATTAAAGCAATTCGCATAGCGAAATTCGCACGCGTAGGCTTTTGACGGCGGGTGCTTACCCAAAAATAAGCTGCTGTCAAGTTAAGCTGCGCGGAGGTGCGCTTCCCCCCATGGACGCGCTAAAAACTATTTTTTAGGAGGAACTACAAATGGGCGTAGTATCAATGAAACAGCTTCTTGAAGCAGGCGTGCACTTCGGTCACCAGACAAGGAGATGGAATCCGAAGATGGCTCCGTACATCTTCACAGAAAGAAACGGCATCTACATCATCGACCTTCAGAAAACCGTAAAGAAGCTTGACGAGGCGTACAGCTTTGTTAAATCTGTTGCCGAGAACGGTGACACGGTTCTTTTTGTCGGTACAAAGAAGCAGGCTGGCGATTCCGTTAAGGAAGAGGCTGTACGTGCGGGCGTTCACTATGTAAACGCAAGATGGCTCGGCGGTATGATGACCAACTTCAAGACCATTCAGAGAAGAATCAAAAGACTTGAGCAGCTCCACCAGATGGAAGAGGACGGCACATTCAACCTCCTTCCCAAAAAGGAAGTTGTAAAGCTCCAGCTCGAAATTGAAAAACTTGAAAAATACCTTGGCGGTATCAAGACCATGAAGAAGCTTCCCGGAGCGCTCTTTATCGTTGATCCCCGCAAGGAGAAGATCGCTGTTGCGGAAGCCAAGAAGCTTGGTATTCCCATTGTTGCGATCGTTGATACAAACTGCGATCCCGATGACGTTGATTATGTTATTCCCGGAAACGACGATGCTATCCGCGCTGTAAAGCTTATTGCCGGCGCAATGGCTGATGCCGTTATCGAGGGCAGACAGGGTGAGCAGGAGGTTGCACAGGCTGCTGAGAAAGAGGCAGAGGAAGCAGCCGCTGAATAAAAATATCAAAAAATAACAAGGCATGGGGGCAAGGCTAAATATTCTTGCCTCTTGCTTCTGTATTACTTGTTTCTAATAGGAGGAATAAAAATGGCAAAGATTTCACCACAGGAAATTAAAGATCTGATGAAGTCCACAGGCGTTGGAATGATGGATTGTAAAAAGGCTCTCGAGGAAGCTGACGGCGATACCGAGAAAGCTATAGTTATACTGCGTGAAAAGGGTCTTGCAACACAGGCTAAAAAGAGCGGAAGAGTTGCCGCAGAGGGTATTGTTACATCCGTTGTTGAGGGAAATGTTGGGGCAGTTGTTGAAGTAAACATTGAGACTGACTTTGCTGCAAACAACGATGAGTTCAAGGCTTTTGTTGCTGCTGTTGCAAAAACTGTTATCGAAAAGAATCCCGCCGATCTTGACTCGCTTAAGGCTGCGATGATCAGCGGAGGCGACAAGAGTGTAGAGGAAACTCTTCAGGATCTCTTTATCAAGATCAGAGAGAACATGGTTATCCGTCGTTTTGTGAGAATGGAGGGTGTGCTTGTTCCTTACGTTCACGGCGGAGGAAGCATCGGCGTTATGGTCAAGCTGGATACAGACCTTCCTGCGGACAAAGTGTTCGAGGTCGGCAAGAACTGTGCTTTACAGGTTGCTGCTATGAACCCTGCATACCTTAACAGAGAAGCTGTTCCCGCAGAAGTCATCGAGGAAGAAAAGAAGATCATGATGACACAGATGGCTGAGGATCCCAAGATGGCAAGCAAGCCTGAACAGGTGCGCGCAAAGATTGTAGAAGGCAAGGTAGGCAAATACTACACCGAAAACTGTTTGCTTGAGCAGGCTTATGTAAAGGACGACAAGTTGTCCGTACAGAAGTATGTTGAAGCTTCTGCTAAGGAGCTCGGAGGAAAGATTAATGTTGCTGAATATGTTCGTTTCGAGAGAGGCGAGGGTATTGAAAAGAAAGCTGACGACTTTGCTGCCGAGGTTGCAAGCATGGCTAAGGGCAACGGCTGATTTTAAGTAAATACCGATAAGCCGCAGAACTTTGGTTCGGCGGCTTAGATTTTTGAAAAAAATTTTAAAAACTATTGACAAACATAGTGTTTTGTGATAAAATAATAACGTTATAGCGGTTTTTTCGCTTGACAAGCTATCGTATTCTAAAGACAGCAGGGGGCTGAGCGCTATGAATGGGCGCGCCGTAAATCCTGCCGAGGAAAAGATGGTGAGTATTGATGTGTACTTGCGCCTTTTCCTTTTGGAAAAGGTTTTCTTTTTTGGATCCGTTAGCTGAATGCGCCGAAAGGCGTTATTGAATTATCGGAGGTGAAATCATTTATGCCAAGCGCAAAGGTACTTGAATCCAAAAAGGCGAGAGTTCAGGCTCTTACCGAAATGCTGGACAAAGCCACAGCGGGTGTTATCGTTGATTACAAGGGTATTACCGTTGAGGAGGATACCAAGCTCAGAAAGGAACTGAGAGAGGCAGGCGTGAACTACTTCGTTGAGAAGAATTCCATGCTTCGCTTTGCTGTTAAGAATGTTGGTCTGGACGGTCTTACAGATGTTCTTGAGGGTACTTCCGCAATTGCTGTTACAGAAGGTGACGAAACTGCTCCTGCACGTATTCTTGGTAAATTCGCGGACAGCAATGAGAAAAAGTTTAACCTTAAAGCAGGATTCATCGGCAAGGATATCTACGACGAAAAGGGCGTTACGGCTCTGTCCAAGATTCCTTCCAAGGAAACTCTGCTTGCACAGCTTCTCGGTTCACTTCAGGCTCCTATGCAGAGCCTTGCAGCCACACTTCAGGCTCTTGTGGACAAGAAGAACGAAGAGGAAGCCGCTTGATCGGTATGATCCTCAGCCGTTCCGCATAAGGACGGCATGAAAATGCGCTGTGGGTTCATTTACAGCGCTAAAACAAATTACATTAAATTAAAAGGAGATTATTATTATGGCTTCCGAGAAAGTAACAAACATTCTGGATTTAATTGACGCTCTTTCCATCATTGAGCTCTCCGAGCTGGTTGAGGGTATTCAGGAGAAGTACGGCGTTTCCGCAGTAGTTGCAGCAGCAGCTCCCGCAGCAGGCGGAGCAGGCGCAGCAACTGAAAAGACTGAGTTCGATGTTGTTCTTGCTTCTTTCGGCGACAAGAAGATGGACGTTATTAAGGCTGTTAAGGATATCTGCGGTCTGTCCCTTAAAGAGGCTAAGGAGCTTGTTGAAGCTGCTCCTAAGGCTCTCAAGGAGGGTGCTTCCAAGGCTGATGCTGAGGACATTAAGACTAAGCTTGAAGCTGCCGGCGCTACAGTTGAACTTAAGTAAGTTCATAGGATATGCAAAAGTAATAAATAAAATCCCGTACCGAATATGGTACGGGATTTTTCTCTGCAACAATTCATTGTATTTGGTATTTGACGGAAAGGGTAAGTTAGCCTTTACCAGAAGTGATTTTCATGAGGGCAGTGCATTTCCGATCTTGCAGCACGCAGATCCACATAACAACCGCATTTTTCACAGGTACCCTCTCCGAGAAAATCGCAGCTTTTGCATATTTCAAGTCGGCGGTTGTATTCTGCCTCAGAAGTTTTTCTCCACTCCGGAAGTGCGGCAACCATTTCCCTGACTGAAGCGTAAACTCCGGTCAGGTCGGTTTCAGCAAGAAGACATTTACGGCAAAATGGTTTGCTCATGAAAGTATCACCGAAACAACGGAACATGGAGGAAGCACCGCAGAAACTCTGTCTCCGGATAATAAAACATTAAATGCTTTTGGAACAACATTTTCGGGAGAATCAAAGTCGTTGAATGCATGACATTCTTCTGTAAGTATTGTGCTCTCGGAGCTTGTTGCTGCGAATCCGGAAATTCCGCAGGAAATCTCAGCTTCATCTTCGATTGAACAGTTTGCGAGTGTAACAGTCATTTTGCCGTCCTTAACGCTGGCGGAGCATGAGATCATAGGAATTTCCGCACCTTTTCCAACGGTTTGGTTTTCTATATGGCAGTAGACCGCTTCTCCGCTCTGGTGGGATTTGTACATATCAAAAACGTGGTATGTGGGCGTTAAGACCATTTTTTCGCCTTCGGTAAGGACTAGTGATTGCAGTACGTTTACTGCCTGTGCAAGATTCGCCATAATAACGCGGTCAGAGTGCTTGTTGAAAATATTCAGATTGCAGGCGGCTACTATAGCGTCACGCATGGTGTTTTGTTGGAAAAGGAAACCTGGATTGGTGCCCTTTTCGACTTCGTACCAGCATCCCCACTCGTCGACAATAAGACCTATCGTTTTCTGTGGATTGTGACGGGACATTACCTCGCAGTGACGGGTTATAATATCGTCTATATAGAGGGTCTCTTTTATCGTGGCGTAATATCTTTCGTCCGTAAATTCCGTCGCGTAGCCTTTTTTGCTCCAGTCGCCGTCGGGTATCGTGTAGTAGTGCAGAGAAATAGCTTTTGTGTGAAAGTCGGACAAAAGACTCATCAGCTTGTCAGTCCAGCTGTAGTCACCGCCGCTGGGGCCGCAGGCAATCTTGAACAGTTCATTGCCACTGAAGTTTTTGCAGAATGACTGGTAGCGGCGGTATTCGTCGGCATAATATTCTGGACGCATATTTCCTCCGCAGCCCCAGTTTTCGTTGCCTATGCCAAGATATTTCAATTTCCATGGCTTTTCCCTGCCGTTTTGCCTGCGCCAGTCCGCCATTGGGGAAACGCCGTCAAAGGTGATGTACTCTATCCATTCCGAAAGCTCCTGAACGGTACCGCTTCCGAGGTTTCCAGCAAGATACGGTTCACAGCCGACTTGTTCGCAGAGGTCAAAAAACTCGTGGGTGCCGAAGGAATTATCTTCTGTTACTCCGCCCCAATTGGTATTGACCATTTTTTTGCGTGAGGACTTTTCTCCAACCCCGTCTTTCCAATGATATTCGTCGGCAAAACAGCCGCCCGGCCAGCGCAGTACGGGAAGCTTTATTTTTTTGAATGCTTCAACTATATCGGTGCGTATGCCTCTAACGTTTGGAATAGGGGAGTCCTCTCCGACATAAATGCCGTTGTAAATGCATCTTCCCAGGTGCTCGGCAAAGTGTCCGTACAACTCGGGATTGATCCTTGCAATCTTATCTCCCGCATTGATCTGTACCGCAATTTTTCTCATAATATCAGCGTCCTTTCAATAATTATTTAAAATTTATTTTCTAAACATTACTGTAATTTATTTTATCACTTGACATTTATTTTTCAATGATATATCATATTTTTATACTGATAAATCCTATTATTTCAGGGAGATGAAAATACTATGATGAAGCTGCACGCAATTGGAATGAACTATCGCCACAATGGCGATTTTGAAATAATCCGTCCTAATGGTTCTGGTGATAATCTGCTGCTTATTTTTAAAACTGCTGCTCAAGCGGATCTGAACAATGAGACCGTCCGGGTCATGCCCGACAGCGCGCTGCTTTATTCCTTGAATGCTCCGCAGATATACCGCGCCTGCGGTAACTTGTACGTCAATCACTGGATACATATGGACTGCTGCGAATCCGATAACTTTCATCTTGAAACCGGACTGCCTTTTAATAAAGCCGTCAAGCTGACAAATGTTGCCGAAGCCGAAGATATTATGAGAATAATCGGACGTGAGGAACTGTCTGACCTGCGGTCAAAAGAGCGGTATATGGATCTGCTTATAAGAATGCTGCTTTTGAAGCTTGGGGACGGCTGCCGCTGCGGAAGCTCTGCCGAGACGGTGAATCCTCACCGTGCGGCTCTTACCGTGCTTCGGGCGGAAATATACAATAGTGTTGGTCAGTTTTCTTCTGTCAATGAAATTGCTGCCAAAGTCAATCTGAGTCCGTCGTATTTTCAAAGACTTTACAAGGAACTGTTCGGCGTGAGCTGCTATGAGGATATGCTTTCTGCACGGATAAAAGCGGCTGGATACTATCTGAAAAACACCTCCATGTCAGTTAAGGAGATAGCCGCCGCCTGCGGATATGAAAACGACGTTTGCTTTATGCGCCGTTTCAGGCTGCGGACAGGCATGACTCCTACGGAGTACAGAGAGAAAAATTAGCGCCTAAAGTCATATCGGACAATCGCTGTATTTTGGTATATGGCATATTTTTATTTCTGCGGAATATCTATATATAAAAACCTATATGGAGGGATAAATGATGCAGGATAAAAATAATCTTGACGATATGGCAAAAAAGTACAAAGAAGAAATGATGAGACTATACAGCAGAAAACCCAAGCCTGCCGCTTCGGCTTCTCAGCAGAGGCAAAATGTTCAGTCTAAAACGGCGCAGACTGCTCAGCCTGTCCAAAGCGTTCAAACAGCTCAGTCGGTTCAGACGGGTACAAGGCCTGTTTTAGTTCCGGCAGCGGCAAAGTCAGTACAAACAGCCGCTGTACCTGCCGTAAGCTCTTCCGATTCCATTTCTGCGGAACATAAACGTCCCGCCCGTATCCCTGCGGTAAATTACCGCGCGGTAAATCACCGCGATCTTTCAAATCCTCCCATGCCCGAAATTCCAGCCGAATATCCCGACGCGGGAGTTAAAAAGGAGGTTCAGCAAAACTCATCGTCACCAAAGTTTCCAACTGCCGATGAAATACTTAGAAACGAAAACACGGCGGAAACTGTTCGGACTCCGCCGCCTTCTTCGGCAGCACGCGAATCCCGTTCCGCACCGCATGAGGAGTATAATCAGGGAAATTACAGCGCGGCTTCTCCACGCAATGCAGATATGGACGGCAATTCCGGAGATATGCAGTTAAATGAGAGTTATCCTAATGATAACACGGATTTTTCGGCTGTTGACTCCGACGATGTATTTGCTTCAGAAAATCCTCCCGACATGAGCGGGCAGGGTTATTTGCAGATAGAGGTAACGACAGCTTCCGGGGCTATCCCTGTACGCGGTGCGACTGTTATTATTTCCGAAACTACCGACGGTGTAGATTCGCTTATTGGAATGGTAATAACCGATGAAAACGGAACGACTCCTATAGTTCCGCTGTCTGCTCCTCCGCAGTCTCTCTCGGAATCTCCCGATCCGCTTGAAAAACCGTACAGCGAATACAATATAAGCGTTTACAAAAAAGGATTTTACAGTATCCCGAAGCTGACTGTTCCTATTTTCGATACTATCAAGTCCATTCAGCCCGTTTCGGTCATTCCGCTTGCCGAATCTGAGCTTAACGGTGCGGAAATACCCAATGAAAGACGCTGATGAAAGGAGTCCGTGCATATGCCTGAATCTGTTCCGTTTATCCCGGACACAGTAACGGTGCATCTGGGGCGTCCTAACAATCAGAACGCCGCGAACGTAACCGTTAGCTTTCCCGACTATATAAAAAACGTCGCCTCAAGCGAGCTTTATCTTACATGGCCGGAAAACGCGCTGAGAGCGAACATTTACGCAATTATTTCCTTTACCCTGAACCGTATCTATACCGAGTGGTACCGTTCACAGGGCTACGATTTTGACATTACAAATTCTATTCAGTACGACCATTCCTTTGTTGAGAACCGTGATATTTTTGAACCGATAAGCCGTATTGTGGACGATATCTTCAATGAGTACCTTGTGCGCCAGGGAAGCGTTGAGCCCCTTTTCGCCACGTACTGCGACGGTATTGAAGTGACCTGCGACGGACTTTATCAGTGGGGAAGCGTAGACCTTGCAAATCAGGGAATGACGCCTTATGAAATACTTACATATTATTACGGAGATGATATAAATATTGTGACCGACGCTGATATAAGACCGAATATCCCCACTTATCCGGGTACTCCGCTTACTATCGGTTCCGGCGGTACGGACGTGAACCGCATAGAAATACAGCTTAACAGGATATCGACTAACTATCCGGCTATACCGAAAATATATCCTGTAGACGTTACCTATGACGACAAGACCGCAGACGCAGTGCGGGAATTCCAGCGTATATTCAATCTTCCTCAGACGGGAGTTGTGGACAAAGCAACGTGGTATAAAATAAATTATATCTACACCAGCGTTAAGAAACTGTCCCAGCTCAATTCCGAGGGTCTGTCCTTGCAGGAGCTTCCGGAGCAGTTCCCTGTGCCTGTGGATATCGGCGCGACAGGACTTCCTGTACAGTATATTCAGTACTATCTTGAAGTTATCGGAGCGTACTATAAGAACGTACTTCCCGTTCAAAGCACAGGTACTTACGACGAGCAGACGGCAAATTCCGTGCGGTCTTTCCAGCAGGTCTTCGGGCTTCCCCAGACAGGAACGGTGGACGAACGTACCTGGGACGATCTGTACCGCGCCTATGCGGGTATTGTTGACAACGTGCCCATAAACACCGAGGGCGAAAACGCGGTTCTTTTCCCGGGAACGGTTCTTACCGAGGGAATGACAAGTCCCTATGTCAGAGTGCTTCAGGAGTATCTTTCCTATATCCATAAGACATATCCGAACATACCCGATGTAAGCGCGACGGGATATTTCGGACCTATCACAAGGAACGCCGTGACGGAGTTCCAGAAGCAGTTCGGACTTCCTCAGACCGGATCGGTTGGGCCCGGCGTGTGGGACGCTATATCGGACGTTTATTCCGACCTGCGGTTCGGATATGTAAAGCAGCCGGGACAGTATCCCGGATACATTATAGAATAGAAAGCGGGCGTATAAAATGGCTTATACAGATGAAGAAAAAAAGGAACACATTTCAGAAATACAAAGATATCTTCGGACAATTTCACAGATTAACGGAAATATTCCTCTTATACTTCCCACGGGAGTGTACGACGACGCGACCTCCGAGGCGGTAAGGGCGTTTCAGAAGGAGTACGGGCTTCCCGTGACCGGAACTGTAGACCGTGCAACATGGGATCTGCTTTTTGAGGCGTATCTCGCCGCGGAGGAATACTTTACCGAAAGCGCGGCGATAATGCCTTTTCCCGATTGTTCGTACTCCATAAACGAGGGTACCGAAAGCAACACGGTTTTTATTTTGCAGGCAATGCTCAACACCATAGCGGAGTTTTACGCGAATGTAGATTCTATAGACGTGAACGGAGTCTACGGAAAAAACACCACAGACGCGATAAAGAATATGCAGACCGTTACCGGCGAGAAATGCACAGGCAACGTCGACTACAAAACCTGGAACAAGCTTGCGCGCCTGTACAATTATCACGCCATGCTGAGCGCGGCGGAGTGCGAAAAAAAGCAGGCGGAAAAAGAGGAAAAAAGCAGATCGGCTTAATAGCTGAAGCTGCTTCCGCCGATAAATTCTCTTACTATGGAGTCTGAGGGAACGCAGCTTTCGTCGGCAGGGGCAAGCCTGCGCATAGTGCGGAGCAGGGCTTCGCCGTCCTCGCCGAAGCAGCCTGTTCCGGCGGCGTTTTCAAGTTCAGGCAGGAGCATTGCCCTGTAGACAGACGGCTCGTAAGCAAGGAAAGTGTCTATGTCAAAATCGGCTCTGTCCTTATGGGGCATTATGTAAAGATCCTCTCCGCGCGTCACTCCGGGGAGCATGGCAAAAACGTCCTCCGCGCTTCGTCCGCGGAAGAGCTTGTCGCGGCACAATCTGCGCATGAGTCTTACCGTCCGCGGGTGTAGAACCGTTTCTTTGTCGGAAACTATTCTTGTGCGCACGCTGACATACAGGCAAGTCGTGAAATCGTCGGTATCTCCTGTGACCTGAGGATTAAGAGCGTGAATACCCTCAATTATGATGATCTCGTCCTTTTGTCTGCACATAGGCTCGCCGAAAACACGGCTCTGTGTCCTGAAGCTGAATTTGGGAATTGATATCGGTTCGCATCTGAAAAGTTTTTCAAGATGCTCCGAAAAGAGGGGGATATCCATTCTAAGCGGCGATTCAAGATCAATCTCTCCGTTTTCATCGAGGGGAACCTCTCCTATGGACGGCGCGTCCGCTGGGAGAAAATAGTTGTCCATGGAAATGATATGTACGGATTTCCCTTTTTCGCGAAGCCTCTTTCCAATTCGCAGCGCGCTTGTTGTCTTGCCTGAACCGGAGGGACCGGAAAGCAGAACCAGGGGACGGTCTTTCGAGTCAAGATATATTTTCTCAGCAGCTTCTGCAAGGCGCTGATTGTAAATAGTTTCGCATTTTTCGATATATCCCGCAGTATCGGCGGAAAGTCCGCCGTTTATTTCAGCGGCTCCTATAAAATTAACAGCCATAACTATGATATCCTTTCACGATGTTTTATTAAACGGTCGGCGGAAATATTTCCGCCGATCTTTTTTGCTTCGCTTTTGTTAGTTAAGCAGTACAGATTATTTACATTATACATTATATACTTTAAAAAGTCTACTGTTTTTTTGTTTTAACTGGACAAGTTTCGACAATTGCTGTATAATATTATTAAAACTATGGCAGAAGTTGGTATGCAATGGAAAATTACAAAAAATCGTGTCGGTTCTTTGCTTATGCTGTATATATACTTTTGTTCTGACAGGCCGCGTAACCGAAAATGATGATATTTCTGAAACCGTTTTGGGGGCAAGCATTTACGGAGCGGAATAAAATTGTTACCGATATTACAGATTTTTGTAACTAAAACGATATTTACTATGTGACGGTAATTGAGGAGGTTTTCGGAAAACAGGAAATATTTTAAAATGCCATTGATGGCACGCTTATGCTAAAGTAAGATTAATCGTCTTTGGGAGTTGACATTTTCGGAAATTTAGTGTATAATATTTTTTACAGCTATTATGTTTTATGCTGAAAGGAAATGATAAGATGAGTGAATGCACACACGACTGTTCTTCATGCGGCGAAAACTGCGGTGAAAGAACAGAACCACAGAGCCTTATCGAACAGGTGAACTCCCAGAGCAGAGTGAGAAAGGTCATAGGCGTGGTAAGCGGCAAGGGCGGAGTAGGAAAGTCTCTTGTTACCGGTATGCTGGCGACTTTGTTTGCGCGGAAGGGCTTCAAGACCGCTGTTATGGATGCTGATATCACAGGTCCGTCTATACCGAAGATGTTCGGCGTAGGCGGCAGGGCGCAGGGTACTAACGATGGTATACTTCCCGCTGTTTCACGTTGCGGAACAAAGGTAATGTCCGTCAACCTGCTTCTTGAAAATCCCGGGGATCCTGTTATATGGCGCGGTCCTATTATCGCGGGAGTGGTAAAACAGTTCTGGACAGACGTTATATGGGGCGATATAGACTATATGTTCGTTGATATGCCCCCTGGAACAGGCGACGTGCCGCTGACAGTCTTTCAATCTATCCCTCTGGACGGTGCGGTCATTGTGTCCTCGCCTCAAGACCTTGTGGCAATGATCGTTAACAAGGCGGTAAGTATGGCGAACATGATGAATATTCCCATTGTGGGCGTAGTGGAAAATATGAGTTATGTAGAATGTCCAGACTGCGGAAAGAAAATATATATATACGGCGAAAGTCATATTGACGCGGTATGCAGCGAAAAGGGAATACCTCTTCTCGGTCGTATTCCCATTTCTCCAGACATTACTCACCAGTGCGATATGGGTCTTATCGAAGACTTTTCTGGGGATTTTCTTGATTATGCTGTTAAAGCCATAGAAGGAATAGAGTAATATTTAAATGCGGACAGACGCCGGAGCAGCGCTGTTGTTCGTGTTGTTTGCACTTGTTTCTGTCCGCTTTCTGATTTGGGATTGTGCATATCGTTAAAAAAGTGTTATTAAAATTTTATGTACGGCTCTGTTAATAATATTTGACTATTTTAAGAATATATGTTATAATATTACTGTAATGTCATGTCTCTGTCAGTTAATCCGTTCTAAGAGTTTACATTGTAATCTTATACGAAAGTGGTGTTTGTCAATGGATAATCAAGCGAGTAGCTTAACCGAAAAGAAGCTTGCTTATTATGAAACGCTTTATAAGGAAAACGTTCTCTCAAAGCCATTAAATGTAAACGTTTCTATTACTGAGAGCGGCATTTCTGGCTTTGGTTATATCTGCGACCAGATCGGCACAAAGGAGGACGAACCTCTTTATTCGCGCTACAACTGCGGATTTGACGAGATAACAAAAATCTATATCAATCAGAATAACAGGCTTGCTCCCATATATGTGCAGTGCGCCGATAACTCCACCGGAGTCATGAACCGCCGCAGGATAATTCTTGCGGGATTTAAAAATAGTGAAGAAATAGTCAAAGTGATATCAGATGCGAAAAATGCGTTTGATAAGAGGAAAGAACTGGAAGAAAATAATAACCTTACTGTTATAAATCAGGCTGCCATATATAGTGAGAAAAAGCTTGCTTATTTTGAAACGGTATACAGAGAAAATATGCTGTCAAAGCCGCAGGATATCAATATTACCGTTACCGCTCAGCATATTTACGGTACTGCGTATATCTGCGATCAGACGGGTGTTAAGGAGGATGATCCCACGTATTCGCGGTTTACCTGCGGACTGGGCGAAATTACCAAGATATATATAAATAATAACAATAAAATGGCTCCTATCTATATTCAGTGCGATGATAATTCCAATGGGGTCATGAACCGCCGCAGGATAATCCTGCCGAAGTTTGACGATAACAATGCCATTATAAAAGCCGTCAGCGACGCAAAATCTGAGTTTGACAGCAAGTCGGAGCTTCAGAATGAACGGAAGCTTATGGAACGCGAGGCTATTTGCAGGGTTCAGGACTATGAATTTGAAAGCATGACGAGCGGCTACAGGGATATGATAAAGTCTTCGACAAAATCTGTGGCTGCAACATCTTTTGAATCTAAGCTGTCGTCTGTTTCAAAACCTGTTTCTGCTCCCGCTTCTGCACTGGCTTCTGTCGCCGCACCAAAGTCTGCTACTGTGCCAAAGAGCGATTCTGTTACAGTTGAGGACATTCTCGGGCTTGATGATATTTTGGGTATCAGAGCGGACGATATGTCTGCGGTAACGTCGTTTATGGATGAGATATTGGAAGAACCGGACGAGGAAGAGATCAACTCTATGCCTGTAGAGACGATACAGAAAAATCCCGATAAAATAGAGGAGCTTTCCATTCCTGTAACGGTTAAGGAATACGAGCTTGAGGAGGTTCGTGCGAAAAAGGTTTCTGCGGAAATAGAGGAGCTTGATCCAACCAAGGAGATTGCCAAAAAGCTTGCACCGAAGCAGACTGTGGGAGCTGGCGCAGAGGCTAAGTTCGGACATGGTGAGTCTGAGGTGGAAGCGAAAAAGACAGAGCATAAGGATATTGTTAAAGAAGAATCTGTTAAGCCTGTTGAAAAGGTTGAAGAAGCGGTTGTTCCGAATGTTAAAAGCATTTCTCTCGAGGACTTTGAGACGGCGGTCAAGAATCTTAAATCAATGTTTGACAGTGGAGTTATATCCAAGAATGAGTTTGCGGTCGAGAAGAAGAAGCTGTTTAAGCTTTTATATTAATATAGGAAATTATCGGTGATTTAATTGTACATAAATTAGTTTTTTGGGGCGATCGTATGCCTGTATGAAAATGTATTGAGGACGGCAGCTGTTATATGTAAATAACTTTAAAATTGGAAACAAAATATTTAGATCATACTTCCCACGGCGCATACGCCGACAGCGGAATCAGCAAAGATTACAAATAACTATGGAGGCAGCGGTTATATATGTCACTGAACAGTTTTAATGAATTTGAAGAAATGCATAGATCTGTGCTTCAGGAAATATGCAATATCGGCGCCGGAAACGCCGCTACAGCTGTGTCACAGATGATATCTTCGGCTACTGATATATCCACGCCGCAGGTAAAGATTCTTGCTCCTGCTCTGGCTGGAAAGATTGCCGATATGCACAGCTCCGACTCGGAAGCTTTTCTAATTAAGCTTTGCGGCGATATGCTCGGTTCTGTTCTTTTTGTGTTTCCGTACACTTTTATAAGCAGACTCGCAGAAACTTTTTTTCCCGGTGTTTCGATACAAAAAAAGGAAGATATGGATGAAATGAGTACATCGGCTGTCCGTGAGACGGTAAATATCGTGTCTGCGGCATATGCTAACAGCTTCGCGCTTATGTCCGGAATGACTGTGGATATTTCTGTACCTAAAAATGTTACTTCTCCGTCAGCGGAAATTCTTTCCATAAGCGGAGTCAATGCAACGTCAATGTGTTTTGTAAATAATTCCATTGAGATAACAGATTGTCACAAGTCGTTTAATGTGCTGTTTTTTCCGGAGCTTAACACCATTAAGGATTTTATGCGGAAGATCGGCGTTGAATGTTGATAAGGCATATTTTACTATAATTAAAATAAACTTGAGCCGCTCAATAAATGAGCGGCTCAAGTTCTTCAAGACGGTATGGCGTCTTCTGATAAACGCAGTAGTTAAGCCAGTTTGAAAAAAGCAGGTTTGCATGGGATCGCCAGTTGAAATGTGGAGGCTCTGACGGGTCGTCGTATGGAAAATAATGCTTTGGTATCTCTATAGGCAAGCTTTTTTCCTTATCGCGGAAATACTCGTTTGCAAGGGTAAAACGGTCATATTCAAGATGTCCCATAATAAAGAACTGTCTGTCGGTCTCATCGGAAATAATAGCGATTCCCGATTCAGGAGAGGAAGCAAGTATTTTCAGTTCTCTTACTCGTTCTACATCCATTCGCCTGATTTCGGTGTGACGTGAGTGAGGTATGTTAAACTTTTCATCGAATCCCCTCAACAGCGGATTGATTGAGACCTCCGCCTTGTGGGGAAACACTCCAAACATTTTTTTGGAAAGATTGTACTTGGGTATGCCGTAGTGGAAATAAAGCCCTGCCTGAGCTCCCCAGCAGATATGAAGAGTGGAGCAGACGTTGGTCTTTGACCATTCCATTATCCCGCAAAGCTCTTTCCAGTAATCAACTTCTTCAAATGATATCTGCTCCACGGGGGCGCCGGTTATGATAAGTCCGTCAAAACGCTCATTGATTACATCATCAAAGGTTTTGTAAAACTTTGTCAAATGTTCGATTGGCGTATTTTTGGTTACATGGCTTGCCATTTGAATAAGCTCGATGTCAACCTGTATGGGGGTATTGGAAAGCAGCCTCAGTATTTGGGTCTCAGTCTCGATTTTTTTCGGCATGAGGTTAACAATGGCTATTCTAAGAGGACGGATATCCTGGTGAGCGGCAGCGGTGTCAGTCATCACGAAAATGTTCTCATTGTTAAGTACCGTATATGCTGGAAGATTGTTTGGAATGTTGATAGGCATTCTTCAAATGACTCCTTTAGTTTATTATGATATTTTACTTTCAGTTACGGATTCTGTATCAGAGGATTCGGTTATCGACGTATCCGTGGATACCCTTGTAGATTTTATTGAAATTCCGGTATCCGCTTCGGGACGCGCAAGAGTATACCATGTTGTAGTTTTGGTAGTTTCAGATACTGTCAGTTCAGAAATTGAGCCAGTACTGTCCGTATCAGAATTATTGGGTACACAAGTAATGATTTCGTCGGATTCGTTGGTTATTTTCATATCAGGTACGGTTGTGACAGTTATAACAGTTGTAGTGACCGCTGTATCACGTTTTAGTGAATTGATACTTTCTCCGCGGTCGACTGGAGGCGCAGTAACAGCAGTATCAGCAAATATTCTGTTTCCGGCTATCATTGAAAAATAGCGTTCTTCCGATGAACTTTCTGTTTCAGGAGTATAGGTCGCCATATATTCGCTGTAGGTTTCTGGCGGGAGCGATTCGCTATAGGTCATTTGGGTGAGCGGGGAGGGGGCATCTGTATATATGACCGTAGTAGTTCTGTCCCGCCTGCAGCCTGATAGTAAAACCGCCGCCGTGCAGAAAGTAATTAAAAAGCAATATTTTTTCATAATATAAATATTATAGCACATTACAGCACTTTTTTCAAGTATTTTTATAATTTAAGTGTGGACGTGCAGTGCATATTATAGGAAACCAAGAATAGAGATATAGTTTAAGAAAATTATAGAATTAGATAAAATGTTCCTAAGACTTCTGAAAAAATTTTCCAAGATAGTGGAGTTAATATTTTGGAGAATTATCAAACGAGGTAAAGGGAGTTTTCCGATAGAGTCAAAAATCTTTAAAAAAGGATAAATTCCGTAAAAAGAATGAGAATGGTATTTATAAGTTTATCAAACCGAATTATGGATAAGGTCAGAAAAACCGCCATTTAAGGCGGGTTCCTCCCATTTTATTATTGTGTGCCCTTTGGGGGAGGAAATACTTTAGGAATATATGTTCACGCATTCAATGAAGTCAAAGCAAGGGCAACGAACGAGATAGTCGATATGCTTCACATCAACGAAAAATATTGCTGTCAAGAATGATTTGACCAAAATTTGACAAAAGTCCATAGCTTGATATAAAAATAACCTATCCAATGACAAATTAAAGCCATTTGAGAGGTTATTTTACTGAAAGTAGTGACCTATTTTGATACGAAATGCACACCCCTCGGATAAATCGTTAAAAGGTGTGCCTTTCGTTAAAAGGTGCAACGCACCGCTTATTGGTCTGTGTTATTTTCCGTTGGCTTAGCAGTGGTTGGATGTTGGATCATAGTCAATAAAGAAGACAAGAAATTATAAAAAAAGTTACAAATTTTCAAAATCATCCGTGGATAATCTAGTGTTAGTTAGTGCTAGAATAAAAAAAGCCCAAATGAAACAGACCCACAGACCAAGGTATTGACCGACATGATATAATAGAATAAAAACCACAGGAGGAAAAATCATGTCAAAACAATATGAAAAGGA
>Ga0073906_1000542_pt1 | contig 67791 bp, 52 predicted proteins | sample Inofromicrocosms_FD_65485 | JGI IMG/M metagenome (GOLD analysis project Ga0073906, IMG submission 65485) | Mouse cecum microbial communities from Vienna, Austria - Inoculum for glucosamine and mucus D2O microcosms | ecosystem: Host-associated > Mammals > Digestive system > Large intestine >...
GAACCGATTCAGGGCGGGCATTAAGGTTGGGAGCACCCCATGCAGGTTGCCTGTATATCGGAAACGGAACCCGACAAAATATGTGTTGGATTTTTGGAAATTCGGCCGAAATCAGCGCCGCAAGATGTGCCGTAATGGATACAAAATAGGGCGCGGTGTCAGCCCCATTAAGCAGGTCATAGGAAACCCGATTCAGAAAAGCTGTCCTGCGCCCTTGTCGCCCTGCTCGCATGATGCAAGCAGGACATAACAAGGACTGACAACCATTATACCTGAATCAAACCCTCTTGAAAGAGGTTCCTATGTTTGCTTAACGGTATAAAGAGTTGTTTACCCTTTATGATATGTCCGGTCTACGCCGTATCAAAGACATTCCGTTTCATAATCCGCAATTTTTTCTTTTAAGTGGCTCCTGCCACCCCCGTCGGAAAACTTTGCAGACTATTTGCAGAATGATAGGCAAATATAGTTGTTTTTATGCGTTTTGCAAAACTTGTTGTCGATTTTTTTCATAATTTTGTCGTTATGAAACGAAGCACCCGATTTTTACCTCCGCGAAAACGACAGGATTTGCAACAGCTCGTCTCGCTGATCCGCGAGCAAGTCAAACAGGTCGAAATGATCGTGTTATTCGGCAGTTACGCGAAAAACAGCTACGTGGATTACGACCAGCGGATCGAATTCGGGACGCCGACATACTACATGAGCGACTACGACATCGTAATCTTGACGCGTAAGCCGATCGGTGCGGCGGAATACTCTTTGTACGAGAAGATTAAAGATAAGTTCTTTGAAAATAAGAACCGGCCGTTTCATACTCACCCGCAGTTTATTAACTATGGCATAGACGATTTCAATTATGCCATCGAGAAAGCCCATTATTTCGAGACAGAAATCAAGCGCGACGGAGTGGTTCTGTTCGATTCGGGGACGTATAAGCTGGCAAGGCGGCGAAAGCTCGACTACACAGAAATCCGCGATCGGGCGCAGAAGTATTTCGACGATAAGTTCGGGAGGGCATTGAGTTTTCTTGTTGATGTACCCCACCCGGCAGAACGGTCGGACTATAAACAAGCGTCTTTTTATTTACATCAGGCTGCCGAGAATCTTCTGCGTGTAATACCGATGGTTTTCATTCTGTATGGATATAAAAGCCATAACCTGTCGGAGTTGATGAACGCGGTAAAAAAACATACGACAGAAATATTCAAAGTATTCCCGCGCGATACGGAAGAAGAAAAACGCCTGTTCGACTTACTGGAACGGGCGTACATCGAATCGCGCTACAATCCGGACTTCGAAATCGTGAAAGCGGACATCGACGCGTTGATCCCCAAAGTCGAGCAGCTGCGCAGTATCGTAGAACGGACTTGCCGCGAAAGACTCGCCTACTACGACGCCCAAATCGGCAAATAGCCCGATCACGCACACACACGAAAAAAGCCGTCCGGAAAGATCCGGACGGCTTTGAAATGCCGCTTTTTCGGCAACGCGTCTCACGAAGCCACGCGGAGCCTGACGCCGCCCGCCTTGTCCGACTCGACCACCACCGTGTCGCCCTCACGCAGGCCTCCGTCGATGATGAGCGACGAGAGGGGTTCCTCCACGTTGTCGGTGAGCGTGCGCCGCAGCGACCGCACGCCATAGCGCGCCTCGTAGCCCATCGACGCCAGGCGGCGCTTGGCCGTATCGGTGATCCGCACGCGGTAGCCCAGACGCTCGGTGCGGGCGAAGAACCCTTCGAGCTCCAGATCGACGATGCGCTCCACGTCGGAGAGTTCGAGCGTGCGGAAAATCACGATGTCGTCCACGCGGTTCAGGAACTCGGGCGCGAAGGTGCGTTCGAGCGCCCGACGGTATTCGCACTGCGGCGCCAGCTCCTCGGTGACGCTCTTCGACGGCGTGGTGTAGCCCACCTGCACGGGCCGCTGCACCGCCTCGCGCGAACCCACGTTCGAGGTCATGATGATGATCGTGTTGCGGAAATCCACACGCCGGCCCGAACCGTCGGTCAGGTGCCCCTCGTCGAAGATCTGGAGCATCGTGCCGAAGACGTCGGGGTGGGCTTTCTCGATCTCGTCGAACAGCACCACGGCATAGGGCTGGCGGCGCACGGCCTCGGTGAGCTGGCCGCCCTCGCCGTAGCCCACGTATCCCGGAGGCGACCCGATCAGGCGGGCGACGTTGTGCTTCTCGCCGTACTCGCTCATGTCGATGCGGATCAGGCCGCGGCGCTCGTCGAAGAGCCACTTCGAGACCTCCTTCGCCAGCAGGGTCTTGCCCACGCCCGTGGGCCCCACGAAGAGGAAGACGCCGATCGGGCGGTGCTCGTCCTTAAGCCCGGCGCGCGAGCGGCGGATCGAGCGCGAAATGCGCTCCACGGCCTCGGACTGCCCCACCACGCGGTGCATGAGGTGGTCGTGCAACCCCCTCAGGCGGTCCATCTCGCCGTCGGTGACCCGCTCGGCCGGAATGCCCGTCATGGAGGTTATCACCTCGGCCACATGCTCGGCGGTGATCTGCGCGGGGTGCTCCTCGGCGTCGCGCAGCCACGCCGCACGACGCTCCTCCACCGAAGTGCGGAGCGCGAGTTCGCGCAGCCGGGCCTCCGCAGCCCGCGTGTAGTCCATGGCGGCGACCGCCTCGCGGCGTTCGCCGCGCACGCGCTCCAGCTCGGCCGCCGCGTCGCGCAGCTCCTGCGGCTCGCGGGCCGCAGCCAGGCGCACGCGCGATCCGGCCTCGTCCAGCACATCGATCGCCTTGTCGGGGAAATAACGGTCCGTGACGTAGCGGTCGGTGAGCGCCACGCACGCCTGCAACGCCTCGTCGGTGTAGCGCACCTTGTGGTGGCGCTCGTAGTAGGGCGCCACGCCGCGCAGGATCTGCTGCGTCTGGTCGGGCGTGGCGGGCTCGACGAGCACCCGCTGGAAGCGGCGTTCGAGCGCCGGATCGCTCTCGATGATCTCGCGGTACTCGTCGAGCGTGGTGGCGCCGATGGTCTGCAACTCGCCGCGCGCCAGCGCGGGCTTGAGGATGTTGGCCGTATCGAGGCTCCCCTGCGTCGATCCCGCACCCACGATGGTGTGTATCTCGTCGATGAAGATGATCGTGTCCTTGGCCTTGCGCAGCGTGTCGATGAGCTGCTGCATGCGCTCCTCGAACTCGCCGCGGAACTTGGTGCCCGCCACCAGCGACGAGACGTCGAGCGAGAAGATCGTCTTGCCGGCGATCGTGCAGGGCACGTCGCCCGAGGCGATGCGCAGCGCCAGGCCCTCGACCACGGCGCTCTTGCCCACGCCCGCCTCGCCGATCAGAATCGGGTTGTTCTTCTTGCGGCGCGAGAGAATCTGCACCACGCGCTCGATCTCGTGCTCGCGCCCCACCACGGGGTCGATGCGCCCCTCGCGGGCCATGCGCGTGAGGTCGGCGCCGAACTTTTCGAGCAGGCGGAGCGACTCGTCGTGCTCCTCGCGCCGGTCGTCGGCTTCGAGCATGCGCACCTCCACGCGGATCGGCGCCTCCTCGGCCGGACCCACGTAGCGCTGCATCTCGGAGGCCGCCACCTCGGGCGTCACGTGGAACATCTCCAGCACGCGCGCGGCGGCCGTAGTACGGTCGGAGAGAATGCAGAGCAGCGCGTGCGCCGTGGATACGGCCGGCACGTCGCCCGCCGCCGCGCACAGCTCCTCGGCGAAAGCCTTGTAATAGGTTGCGGGATCGGCGCCCTCCGCGGGCTGCGCGGCGATCTCCTGCTCCACACGCAGCCGCACCTGCTGGATCTCCCAGTCCTGAAGACGGGAGGCGAGTATCTGATAGGCAAGCGATCCCTCTTCGCGCAGGATCTCCAGGAAAAGAAAATCCCGCAGCGAATGCGTGGCGCCCGACTTTGCGGTGTCGAAGGCGGTCCGGGCAAGGATTGCCTCAAGCGTCTTTGAAATTCTTGTCATCTTTTCGTCCTCCAATTTAATTCGCAAGAATAACGGGGACGGGAATGCCAATATTATGTTAATTTTGACCACTTTCGGCCACTTCGCCGGGGGAGGGTATCGGCCAGGGGTTTAGAAAAGAAAAAAATGCACTGCGACGCCGCATTCCGGCATCGGATAAGCGCACCGGAACGGGACGGAGGCCGGGAAACCGCAGCCACCCAGGACGAGGAACGGGATGCCGGCCGGGAAACCGCAGCCACCCAGGACGAGGAACGGGATGCCGGCCGGAGAACCGCAGCCACCCAGGACGAGGAACGGGACGCCGCAGCTCCGCGCAACGGAAGACAGAGCGTCAGCCGGGAAGTAACGGTCGTTCGGAGCGAGACACGGGCCATCGGCGGAGTCACAACTGCCCGGAGCGACAAGCGGCGAGGCACCGCCGGGGAACGCGGCCTCCCGGAGCGAGGGAGGGACAGCCGCCGGGCATGCCCGCCCTATCTGCGGGGCCACTCGCCGACCTCCATGTCGCGCATGGCGTCGCCATCGACGGTGAAGCGCACGGCCGTGCGGAGCTTGTGGATGCCGAAACACCCGGCGGCGCCGGGATTCACGTGCAGCAGGTCGTACACCGGGTCGTAGACCACGCGCAGGATGTGGCTGTGGCCCGCAACGAAGAGCTTCGGACGCACGGCGCGGATCTTCTCCAGCGCCCGCGGATCGTAGCGGCGCGGGTAGCCTCCGATGTGGGTCATCAGCACCTCCACCCCCTCGCAGCGGAACGACGCGAACGCCGGATAGATGCGGTGCATGAGTCCGTCGTCGCTGTTGCCGTGCACGGCGCGCAGGGGTTTGAATGCGGCGATGCGGTCGGCGAGCTCCGGGGTTCCGATGTCGCCCGCATGCCAGATTTCGTCCACGTCGTCGAAAAATTCACGCAGCACGTCGTCGAACGTGCCGTGCGTGTCGGATAAGATGCCTATGCGTTTCATGTACGACACAAAGATAGTGCTTTCACTCCGCCGCCGCGCCGTTTCGCACCCTTTTTTCGATCTCTTCCGGTCCATGGGCCCGCTCCGGCCCCTGACGGCCGCACTTCCGCCGGCCCCCGCACGAAACGACCGTCCCCGCACGAAACGGCCGTCCCCGCCGGAAAGGGCGGGGACGGAACGGATGCATACCGGCGGCGGGGACTACTCCCACTCGATCGTTGCGGGCGGTTTCGACGAGATGTCGTACACTACGCGGTTCACCCCGCGCACCTTATTTATGATTTCGTTCGACACGTCGGCCAGGAACTCGTAGGGCAGGTGCACCCAGTCGGCGGTCATGCCGTCGGTCGAGGTCACGGCGCGCAGCGCCACGCAGCTCTCGTAGGTGCGCTCGTCGCCCATGACGCCGACGCTCTTCACGGGCAGCAGCACGGCACCCGCCTGCCATACCTTGTCGTAAAGGCCGGCGGCGCGCAGCGCGTCGATATAGATCTTGTCCACGTTCTGAAGGATCTCCACCTTCTCGGGCGTGATGTCGCCCAGAATGCGGATCGCGAGGCCCGGACCCGGGAAAGGATGGCGGCCGATGAGCTGCTCGGAGATGCCGAGCGAGCGGCCTACGCGGCGCACCTCGTCCTTGAAGAGCAGACGCAGCGGCTCTACGATCCGCAGGTTCATCTTCTCGGGCAGGCCGCCCACGTTGTGGTGCGACTTGATCGTGGCCGAGGGGCCGTTCACCGAGCAGGACTCGATCACGTCGGGGTAGATCGTGCCCTGCGCCAGCCAGCGCACGTCGGTGAGCTGCTGCGCCTCCTCGTTGAACACCTCCACGAAGTCGCGGCCGATGATCTTGCGCTTGCGCTCGGGGTCGCTCACGCCCGCCAGGTCGCCCAGGAACTTCGCGGCGGCATTCACGCCCTTGACGTTGAGCCCCATGCCGCGGTACGAGGCGAGCACCTCCTCGAACTCGTTCTTGCGCAGCAGACCCGAATCCACGAAGATGCAGTGGAGGTTGCTGCCGATGGCGCGGTGCAGCAGCACGGCGGCCACCGTGGAATCCACACCGCCCGAGAGGCCCAGCACCACCTTGTCGTCGCCCAGCTTCTCGCGCAGGTCGCGCACCGTGGACTCCACGAAGCTGTCCGGCGTCCACGACTGCGCACAGCCGCAGATGCCGACCACGAAGTTGCGCAGCAGCTGCGTGCCGTCGGTCGAGTGGTAAACCTCGGGATGGAACTGTATGCCCCACGTCTGCTCGCCCTCCACGCGGAAAGCGGCCACGGGCACATCCTTCGTGCCGGCGATCAGCCGGTAGGCGGCGGGCACCGAGGTGATCGTGTCGCCGTGCGACATCCACACCTGCGTGGTCTGCGGCAGCCCCGCCATGAGCGGATCCGACGCGTCGCCCACCGTGAGCATCGCGCGGCCGTATTCGCGGCTCGGCGCGGCCTTCACCTCGCCGCCGTAGGCCGCAGCCAGATACTGCGCGCCATAGCAGACGCCCAGCAGCGGCAGCCGGCCCTTGATGCGCGTGAGGTCGGGCACCGGGGCCTGGGCGTCGCGCACCGAACAGGGGCTGCCCGAGAGAATCACGCCCCGCACCGACGCATCGGGCTCCGGACACCGGTTGTAGGGGTGAATCTCGCAATAGACGTTCAGCTCGCGCACACGCCGCGCGATGAGCTGCGTGAACTGCGATCCGAAGTCGAGAATAAGAATTTTTTCCATATCTATCGTACGTTGTTGTCTTTTCCAACCGGCCGGTTCATGCGCCCCGACCGCATCATTTCGGCTCCGTAAGCCTCGTAGCCCACCCGGCGGATGCGTTCGATGCATCCGCGGCGGTCCGAGCGGAACAGCAGCGCGAAGACCTTGCTCATGAAGCTGTTGAAGTCGCGGCAGCGCTCCAGCGGCATCCGCGTGCACTCGGCGCAGCTGCGCCAGCCGTGCTCGATGCAGCAGCGCCGCACGCCGCACCATGCGGCTTTCTCGTACTGCCGGCACCCGGGGCACTTGCCCTTGCGGCGGCGCGCGCAGTTGTCGCACACCAGGCCGCAGGCCGCGATCTCACACGCCATGCCCCTCTCCTTTCCGCCCCGGAAGCGCCAGGCGCAACACGAAATAGAGCATGCAGCCGGCCAGTGTCACGTAGCGCAGCCAAGCGATTCCGGTCGCGAACCAGGCGAGGAACAGGACGCCCACAGCACCCAGAATCCACCACTCGTAGCTCCGCACCTTGCGCCCGCTCATCGCTCGCTCGAATAGTTGGGCGCCTCGCGCGTGATGGCCACGTCGTGCGGATGGCTCTCGTTCATGCCCGACGCCGTGATGCGGATGAACTGCGCATGCTGCAACGCGGCGATATCCGCGGCGCCGCAGTATCCCATGCCCGAGCGGATGCCGCCCACAAGCTGGTAAACCGTCTCGCTCAACGTGCCCTTGTACGGCACGCGGGCCACGATGCCCTCGGGAACGAGCTTGTTGATGTTGCCCTCGCAGCCCTTCTGGAAGTAGCGGTCGGCCGATCCGGCCTTCATGGCGTCGATCGAACCCATGCCGCGGTACGACTTGAACTTGCGGCCGTTGTAGATGATCGTCTCGCCCGGGGCCTCCTCCGTGCCGGCGAACATCGAACCGATCATCACCGAGTCGCCGCCCGCGGCCAGGGCCTTCACCAGGTCGCCCGAGTAGCGCAGACCGCCGTCGGCGATCACCGGCACGCCGGCCGCGCGGGCTACGGTCGCCGCATCGTAGATGGCCGAGAGCTGGGGCACGCCCACGCCGGCGATGATGCGCGTGGTGCAGATCGAGCCGGGGCCGATGCCCACCTTCACGCCGTCGGCTCCCGCCTCGATGAGGAACTTCGCGGCTGCGGCCGTGGCGATGTTGCCCGCCACCACATCCAGCCCGGGATAGGCCTCCTTGATGCGGCGCAGCGTGCGCGCGATGTTGGCAGAGTGGCCGTGCGCCGAGTCGAGCACCACGGCATCCACGTCCTCATCGACCAGCGCCTTCACGCGGTCCATCACGTCGGGCGTGATGCCCACGCCCGCGGCCACGCGCAGGCGGCCCTTGGCGTCCTTGCAGGCGTTCGGATGGTCCTGCACCTTGGTTATGTCCTTGTAGGTGATGAGTCCCACCAGGCGGCCGTCGTTGTCCACGACGGGGAGTTTCTCGATCTTGTTGTTGAGCAGCACCTCGGCGGCGTGCTCAAGCTGCGAGCTGTGGGTGGTGACCAGCCCGTCGCGCGTCATCACGTCGTCGATGCGGCGCTCCATGTCGCGCTGGAACCGCAGGTCGCGGTTGGTGACGATGCCGATCAGCCTGCCCCCGGCGTCCACCACCGGAATGCCGCCGATCTTGTTCTCCTGCATCAGGGCGAGGGCGTCGCCCACGGTGTGGTCCTTCGTGATGGTGATCGGATCGTAGATCATGCCGTTCTCGGCGCGCTTCACGCGGCGCACCTGCGCGGCCTGCTCGGCGATCGACATGTTTTTGTGGATGACGCCGATGCCCCCCTCGCGCGCCAGCGCGATGGCCAGCGGGGCCTCCGTCACGGTGTCCATCGCCGCCGAGACGATGGGAATATTGAGCTTGATATTACGCGAGAAACGGGTCTCCAGGGAGACCTCCCGCGGCAACACTTCCGAAAAGGCGGGCACGAGCAGCACATCGTCGAACGTAAGTCCTTCGGGCTGTACCCTTTCATTGATAAATGACATAATGAACGTGGATTATTGTTGCTCGCAAAAGTAATCATTTTTTTCCAAACGGCCCATATCACCGACCGGGGATGACCGTTTTTTTTACCGCCGCGCGCAAATTCGCACCCCAGCGGCGCACCGGCACCCTCCGGCCGCCCGGCCCCAGTACCCGGCACCCCGCATCCGGCACCCCGCATCCGGCACCCCGCATCCGGCACCCCGCGGAGCGTCACCCCTGCCGGAAGCGGCGGGCGATGGCGATCACCGAGTCCTCGGGCAGCTCGCCCCGGCGTTTCATGGCCAGGATCGTGCGCAGGAGGTACTTGCCGATGTCGCGGCCGAGCCGCTTGTAGAGCGGACAGGAGGTGTAGTTCTCGTTGTCGAGCAGCACATCGCGGATCGAGCGCAGCGAATTGGTGTAGTTGGCCATCTCGTTGCGCAGGGCCACGCCCTCCTTGCGCGAGGCGTTGATGCGCGCCACGGCCATCTGGCGCAGCTTCTCGCACACGGCGTTCAGCGCCACGAGCACCACGCAGTCCATGAGCGTGTGGCCGTGCATGTAGAGGTAGGTGGTGCGGGGCGTCACGCCGCGCCGCAGGAGCTGCTGCTCGAACTCCTTCATCGGCTCGATCATGTGGGGGAAGCGGCGGCGGAGCAGCTGTTCGCGCTTGGCCGTGTTGCGCGCGAGCCAGGCGATGGTTTCGGCGCCGTTGTTGCGTATGTCGAGGTAGCCCAGGCGCACCGCGGCCTTGAACTCGGCGAGCGGAAAAGCCGCCTCGGTGGCGCTGTACGCCGAAAAGGCATACCACAGGAAGAGCGGGTAGATCGTCTCGGAGTAGCGGTCCATGAACTCCACGAAGTCGAAGATGCGCGCGTCGTTCTTGGTGGCCTTCACGCAGACGTTGTGCAGCGACGGAGCCCAGCAGAGGAAGTTCTCGGTGGCGTAAGCATAGGTGTGGAACATGTGCTGCGTGCCGTTCACCTCGCGCGACTGGGGCGTTCGGTCGCCGAACAGGTAGTCGAAGTCGGAATCGACGCACAGCAGCAGCTCCTCCGACGATTCGGGGATCATGCTCAGCAGCACCTTCTTGCCCTTCGGAAGGTCGGGACGCGTGGGCACCGAGATCTCGAACCGCAGGTAGGGGTTGCGGAAGTGGTCGAAGATGCCGCGCCAGAACGCCACGTCCTCATATCCCTCGACGAAGACCCGCACCAGCCGCACCGCGGGGTCGTGCGGCAGCAGCTCGGGGAGCGCCTCGGGCGCCCCGGCGTCGATGCGGCGGAGTTTTTCTACGATCGTACGTGCCATACTACCGACAAAGATAGGATTTTTATTACTTTTGCACAACGGATCGTGCCCCGAAAAGGGAGGAAAAAAACCGATCCGGACATCGACGATGACAAGCGACTGGAAAGCACGCCTCGGAATGGTCTACTCGACCGACCCCGACTACGAATACGACACGGGCGCCGAGCCCGAACCCGAGACCCTCGCCCCCGCGCAGCAGGAGCTGCGCGTGTGGCTCGACCGCAAGCAGCGGGGCGGCAAGACCGTGACCCTCGTGCGGGGCTTCGCGGGCCGCGCGGACGACCTGGCGGAGCTGGCCCGCATGCTCAAGCAGAAATGCGGCGTGGGCGGCACGGCCAAGGAGGGCGAGATCGTCATTCAGGGCGACCACCGCGACCAGGTCGTGGCAATCCTCACCGCGGCGGGCTACCGCTGCAAAAAGGCGGGTGCCTGAGGCGGCGTGGGAGCGCGCGCGATACGCATCCTGCTCCTCGTCGCGGCCCTGGCGTTCGCAGCGCCGGCCGCGGCGCAGTACTACACGTGGGGCTCCGACCCCGCATCGCTGCGCTGGCACGCCATCCGCACGCCCGACGTAAGGATCATCAGCCCCGACACGGCGTCCGCGACCGCGCTGCGCACGCTCCGCTACATCGAGGCGGTGCGTCCGTCGATCGGCTACGGCTTCCGCCACGGCCCGATGCGCATCCCGTTCGTGCTGCACCCGATGAACTTCCGCTCCAACGGCCTGGTGATGTGGCTCCCGAAACGCGTGGAGTTCCTCACGTCGCCCGCCATCGACGGCTACTCGATGCCGTGGGTCAAGCAGCTCGTGGCGCACGAATACCGCCACGCCGTGCAGTACAACAACCTCAACCGCGGCGTGATCCGCGCGGCGAGCTGGCTGCTGGGCCAGCAGGGCGCCACCATCGGCCTGCTCTTCATGCCCGTGTGGGCCATCGAGGGCGACGCGGTGATGTCCGAAACGGCCATGTCCTCCTACGGACGCGCGCTCCAGCCCCGCTTCACGATCGAATACCGCGCGATGGGCGACTTCGCGCACCGGCGCCGCAACCCCGACAAATGGTTCTGCGGCTCGTACCGCGACATGGTGCCCGACCACTACCGGCTGGGCTATCAGCTCTGCGCCTATGCCGACACGCGCTACGGCGAGAACATCTGGGACAAGGTGGCCTGGTACAGCGTGCGCAACCCCTACCTGCTCTTCACCACGCCCGTGGCGCTCCGCAAGTTCTACGGCACGGGCGTCAGGCGCCTCTTCCGCGACACGTTCGACGACCTGCACCGCTTCTGGTCGTCGCTGCCCCGGACGCAGGACAGCGCCCGGCCCCTCACCCCCCTGCCCGAAGGCAACTACACGACCTACCGCTGGCCGCTGCCCCTGGGCGACACCACCGTGCTGGCCCTGCGCGAGGATCTCGACCGCACGGCCCGCTTCGTGCTCCTCGACCCCCGCACGGGCGGCGAACGCCTCCTCTGCCGCACGGGAAGCCTCTCAACCCGCCCCGATGCGGGCTACGGCCGCGTGTGGTGGACCGAGTACCGGCGCTCGCTGCTCTTCGAACAGCGGGTCGATTCGCAGCTCTGCTACCTCGACCTGGCCGACGGCAAGCCCCGCACCGAGCACGGAGTACGCGCCGCACTCTACCCCACGGTCGTGGCGGCCGCGACGCTGGCGTGGGTCGAATATGCGCCCGACGGACGCTACGCGGTGGTGGTGCGCGACGACGCCGGCGAGCGGCGCATGCCCGTGCCCGTGGGGTGCGAACTCCACGGTCTGACGTGGGAGGAGCGCTCGCAGGCCCTCTACGTGCTGGCGACCGACGACTCGGGCATGTGGCTCGGCCGCATGGAGGAGACGGGCCCCGTGGCGCTGACGCGGGGCGCCTACGTCACGCTGAGCGACCTGAGGGCCGGCCAGGGCAAGCTCTGGTTCGGGTCCATCGCCTCCGGACTCGACGAGGCGCACTGCTTCGACCCGGCCACCGGCCGCGAAACGCGCGTCACGGAGTCGGCCTACGGCTCGTTCGCACCCGCGCCCGGACCGCAGGACCTCTACGTCGCGACATGCGGCCCGCGGGGTTACGCCGTGGCCGTTCAGCCCCGCGACGCGTTGCAGGTTCCCGTGGAGCCCTCGCCGCTGCCCCGCAACCGGGTCAATCCGCCGCGCAGACGCTGGGACGTGGTGAACCTCGACACGGTGCGCTTCTCTCCCGCCGACTCGGCCGCCCTGCGCCGTGCGCATCGCGTGCGGCGCTATCCGAAGGTGCCCACGCTGGTGAAGTTCCACAGCTGGATGCCGGTCTCGTTCGACCCTTTCGCGCTGGTCGAGGAGCACAACGTGGCTGTTAATATAGGTGCGACGCTCGTGTCGCAGAACCTGCTCTCGAATGCCGAGGGGTTCGTCTCCTACGGCTGGAACCGCCGCGACGGCTCGCTGGTGCGTGCGGCGCTTCGCTACTTCGGACTGGGCGTGCGGCTCGACGCGGAGGGCGCCTACGGCGGACAGCGCGAGGTCTACGCCCTCGCGCAGGTCGATCCCGAGACGGGGGAGGTGCAGCGCCAGCACCTCCCGGCCCCGGGACGCTACTACTCGCTGGGCGCCGCAGCCTCGCTGCCGCTGGTCTTCCAGCGCGGCTGCCGCACGCGGCAGCTGACGCTCTCGGCCTCCTGGAACTTCTCCAACGGAATGGTGGCCAACGTGGGCCAGCTCCGCGTGGACAAGGAGAACGGCACGATCGGCAACATCGAGACGATCGGATTCCGCACGGGACTGCACAAGCTCACCTTCGGCGCGGCCTTCTCCGATGCGGTGCGCGCCGCACACCGCGACTTCGCGCCGCCCTGGGCCTGGCAGTTCGCGGCGAACTATGCGCTCAACCCCACCAACGGCCACTTCAGCGACCTGGTGTCGCTCTACGGACGCGTCTACACCCCGGGGTTCTTCGCCCACAACTCGCTCACGGCGGCCGCGACCTACCAGACCTCGATCGGCGGCTACAAGCTCCCCTCGGGCCAGCGCTTCCTGAGCTACAAGTCGGCGCGACTCATCCCGCGCGGCTTCGACCCGTCGGATATCCGGAGCAATAATTACCTGGCCGTTTCCGTTGATTATCAGTTCCCGCTGTGCTACCCCGAGGGCGGCATACCCTCGGTGCTCTACGTCAAGCGCATCCGGCTCAATGCGGGCGGCGACTACGCGCAGTTCCGCACCGATACGGGGCGCGGCACGACCCGACTCTGGTCGTGGGGCGGCGACCTGGTGTTCGACATCAACCTCTTCCGCCAGCCGGCATCCGCCACGTCGAGCGTCAAGCTCTCGGTATGGAAACCCTCGGGCCGCAGCGTGTGGGTCGGAGCGGGTTTCGGGCTTCCGTTTTGACAACGGAGCGAATAATTTCGTATTTTTGCGACAAATTCCGCATTATGGACAAGAAGAAAAAGACGAACATATCGCAGGAAGCGATCCGCTGGATCTGGATCGTGGCGTTCGCACCGGTGGCGGTGCTGCTGGTCATGCTGCTGCTGACCGCGGCGGGACTTTTCGGCCGCATGCCCTCGTTCGAGGAGCTCGAAAACCCGAAAAGCAACCTCGCGACCGAAATCTACTCCGAGGACGGCAAGGTCATCGGCTCGTTCTTCGTTCAGAACCGCTCCTACGTGCAGTACGCCGACCTCTTTCCGGCCGACTCGACACAGCACCTGCGGCTCGACGGACGCAGCGTGCCGCCCATCGTCGCGGCGCTCGTGGCCACCGAGGACGCGCGCTTCCGCAGCCACTCGGGCATCGACCTGCCGTCGCTGGTGCGCGTGGGCGTGAAGACCGTGGCGCTGCGCAACACGTCGCAGGGCGGCGGCTCGACCATCTCGCAGCAGCTGGCCAAGAACCTCTTCCCGCGCGACACGGTCGGACGCCGCGGACGCATCGCCCGCACCGGCAAGCTGGTGCTCTCGAAACTCAAGGAGTGGATCACGGCCCTCAAGCTCGAATACAACTACACGAAGGAGGAGATCGCCGCCATGTACCTCAACACGGTGGAGTACGGATCGAACGCCTACGGCATCAAGTCGGCGGCCCACACCTTCTTTAATAAGGAACCCCACGAACTCAACATCCAGGAGGCGGCCATGCTCGTGGGCGTGGTGAACGCCCCCACGCGCTACTCGCCCGTGCGCAACCCCGAGAACGCCCTGGCGCGCCGCAACCTCGTGTTGCAGCGCATGGAGGCGGCCGGAGCCCTCGACGCGGCGCAGCGCGACTCGCTCTGCGTGCTGCCCATCGTGCTGAACTACAAACCCGTGTCACACAACGAGGGCTCGGCGACCTACTTCCGCGAGATGCTGCGCCTGGTGATGAACGCCGACAAACCCCAGCGCCGCCACTACGGCAACGACTGGGACTACGAACAGGCGCTGCGCGAATACGAGGAGAACCCGCTCTACGGCTGGTGCCGCAAGAACCGCAAGGCCGACGGCACGCCCTACAACATCTACCGCGACGGACTGAAGATCTACACCACGATCAACTCGGCGATGCAGACCTATGCCGAGCAGGCCGTGCAGAAACAGATGGAGACGGTGATCCAGCCGCAGATGGACGCCCAGTACAAACGCACGAAGGTGCTCTTCCTCGACGCTTCGCCCGCCGAGCGCGAACGCATCGTGCGGCGTGCGGTGCGCTCGTCGGACCGCTGGCGCGAGATGAAGGCCGCGGGCGCCTCGGAGCGCGAGATCGAGGCGGCGTTCGACCGCGCGCAGCCCATGAAGGTCTTCACCTACCGGGGCGAACGCGACACGGTGATGTCGCCCCGCGACTCGATCCTCCACCACAAGCGGATCATGCGTGCGGCATTCGTGGCGATGGACCCCCGCACGGGCTTCGTCAAGGCCTACGTCGGCGGCCCGAACTTCCGCTACTTCAAGTACGACATGGCCCGCCAGGGCAAGCGTCAGATCGGCTCGACGATCAAACCTTTCGTCTACACCTTCGCCATCGACCACCTCGGCATGACGCCCTGCACGCCCGTGCCGAACCTGCCCGTGACCATCGAGACAGCCAACGGCACCGCCTGGTCGCCCAAGGAGGCCGGCAAGGTGGAGCAGCTCGGCGAGCTCCACCCCCTGAGCTGGGGCCTGGCCCGCAGCCGCAACAACTACTCGGCCTGGATCATGAAGCAGGCCAAGCAGCCCGCGGCCGTGGCCGACTTCATCCACAACATGGGCATCCGCAGCTACATCGACCCCGTGCCGGCGCTCTGCCTGGGCACCTCCGAGTCGAACGTATACGAGCTGGCAAGCGCCTTCTCGACCTTCGCCAACGAGGGCGTGCACAACGATCCGATCTTCGTCACGCGCATCGAGGACCGCCAGGGCAACCAGATCGCCAGCTTCATCCCCCAGTCGCAGGACGCCGTGAGCGAAACCACGGCCTACACCATGCTCACGATGTTGCAGGGCGTGGTGACGGCGGGTACGGCGGGCCGCCTGAAGTGGCAGTACGGACTCGACGGCGTGGAGGTGGGCGGCAAGACCGGCACCTCGAACAAGAACCGCGACGCCTGGTTCATGTGCGTGACGCCCAAGCTGGTGATGGGCGCATGGGTCGGCGGCGAGGATCAGGCCATGCACCTCGCCGCACGCGGCGAGGGCGGCGTGGTGGCGCTGCCCATCGTGGGCGACTTCCTCACGAAGGTCTATGCCGACGGCCGCCAGGGCGTATACCGCACCGACCGCTTCGTGCGCCCGCCCCTCATGCCGCACTACGACTGCAACGACCCCGACGTCTACGACGGACATTCGGTGGAGGGAGGCATCGACGAGGAGGAGGAGTTCTTCGACTGACCCCGCCCCGGGCAGCGGGAGCATGCGGAGGCGGAAACCGACGGCCGCAGCCGGGACCGGAAGCCGCAGGGATCGCCGAGACGGAAAACGGCCGTGCAAAGCGCAACCTTTTTCGGCAGTCCGGGCGCAGGGCCGAACGGGCACTCGCGAGGCGGCAAACGAACATTCACGGCAAGACCGGGCGCGGTGCCGACCGGACGCCCGCAAGGCGGAAGAGGGCCGGGAGCAAGGAAAACGACATTAAAAACGCATAGAAAATGAGAATCGCAATCGTGGGCGCCAGCGGCGCCGTGGGGCAGGAGTTCCTGCGTATTCTGGAGCAGCGTGCGCTGCCGATCGACGAATTGCTGCTCTTCGGCTCCGAGCGGAGTGCGGGCCGCACCTACCGGTTCCGGGGCCGCGAGCTGACGGTGAAGCTGTTGCAGCACAACGACGATTTCCGCGGCGTAGATTTCGCCCTCGTGTCGGCGGGTGCGGGCACGTCGCGCGAGTTCGCCGAGACGATCACGCGCCACGGCACGGTGATGATCGACAATTCGAGCGCATTCCGCATGGACGAGGAGGTGCCCCTGGTGGTGCCCGAGGTGAACGCCGCCGACGCGAAGAACGCACCCCGGCGGATCATCGCCAACCCCAACTGCACCACGATCCAGATGGTCGTGGCCTTGCAGGCCATAGAGCGTCTGTCGCACATCCGCCGCGTGCACGTGGCGACCTACCAGTCGGCCAGCGGCGCGGGCGCCGCGGCGATGGCCGAACTGACGGCGCAGCACGCCGCGCTGGCCGGCGGCGCGGAGCCCCCGGTTTCGAAATTCGCATTCCAGCTCGCCTACAACGTCATACCGCACATCGACGTCTTCCAGGACAACGACTACACGAAGGAGGAGATGAAGATGTACCACGAGACGCGCAAGATCATGCACTCCGACATCGCGGTGTCGGCGACGTGCGTGCGCGTGCCGGTCATGCGCGCCCACTCCGAGAGCGTGTGGGTCGAGACCGAGCGTCCGGTCAGCGTCGCCGAGGCGCGCGAGGCGTTCGCCCGTGCGGAGGGCGTGGTGCTGATGGACGACCCGGCCGGCAAGCGCTACCCCATGCCCCTCTTCCTCGCCGGCGAGGACCCCGTGTACGTGGGCCGCGTGCGCAAGGACCTCACATGCGACAACGGACTGACTTTCTGGTGCGTGAGCGACCAGATCCGCAAAGGCGCGGCACTCAATGCCGTGCAGATCCTCGAATCGCTGCTTTAGAGGCGACCCGGAATACAGTCGGGGCCGTCCGGATTGTTTCCGGACGGCCCCGACTGCGTTTCCACCGACCCCTCAGGCAGCGAAACGCTCCGCACTCCCACTGACCGGGCCCCGGCCGTCCGCATCACAGGCGGGCCAGCACGCCGAGGATGCCGCGCCGCACGAGGGGCGGCAGCAGCAGCCAGCAGCGCGACATGCGCCGCCACGCCCGCGACGCGCAGTCGATCTCGCGGCCCGAAGGGCGCACCACGCGCCGCACCACGCCCGCGACATCCGCCGCTGAGCACTGCTCGCGGATGCGGTAGTTGCCGTCGCCCGCCAGCGTAAGGCGGTCGCCCTCGATGCGCACGATGCGGTGGAGCACATGCCGGCCGCGGTAGCGGAAAAGCACGATGTCGAGCACGCGGAGCGGCGCCTCGCCCCGCGGGGCGACCACCACCGTATCGCGGCCGTTGCGCAGCAGGGGGCGCATGCTGAAGCCGTGGATGCGGAACCGCACCTCGGAACCCTCGCCGAGCAGCCGTTCGATCTCGGCGAAGAAGAGGTCATTGCCCAGCCGCATCGTCGCCGGTACCGAAAACGGTCGTGAAGGAGAGACGGGCCGCCGCTTCGTCGGGCAGGCATTCGAGGTGGTAGACCGGCACCCGGGCGAGGATGTCGGAGAGCGTGGCGCAGACATGGTCCTGCAACGCCGCATCGTAGGCGAAAGCCGGGGGGCACGAGGGCAGCAGCGCCCCGATGGCCATCACGGTCGGCAGGCGCCGGATGCGGTTGTGCGGCGCCTGGCTCAGACGCACGATGGCGCGGATGGGATAATGTTCGTTCCTGTAACAGGGCGTCTTGCCGCTCCAGGGCGTGCCGTAGACGGTGGGCGTGCCGTCGGTCATGCGCACCACGGGGCTGTCGTCGTTGAGCAGCTCGGCACCCGGGATATGCTGCCGCCACAGCCGCGTGTGGGTGCTCTTGCCCGTGCCCGACTCGCCGAGGAAGAGCACGGCGCCGTCGCCCCGGCGGATCACCGACGAGTGCACGGCCACGCCGTGCAGCGGATTGAGCGCCAGGCCGAACATCATCCACAGGCCGAAGCGGTACATCGAGACGTCGCGGCCGATGTTGCTGCGCACGAGCGGCGACCCGTCGTGCGTGACGTAGCGTACCGGCTCGCGGCCGTCGCGCGGCGCCATCGTGAACAGGTAGCCGCCGGCATGGCGCGCGAAAGTGCAGTCGGCATCGGCATCGTCGAACGCGAAGACGTGGAGTTCGGTGCACCCGTAATCCGCGGGGTCGATGCGGCAGCCGGTCTCCAGCCGGAGTACGGGCTCCGACGTGTCGCCGTCGGGGGCGAGGAAAGGCCGGAGTGCGGCGGCGAAGGCGTTGTCGCGGCCTTCGCCCTCGATGCGGATCCGGTATCCTGCGATGATGTAATCCATGAGCGTGTCTATTCTTCAGTCGTTATGATGCGATCGCAGTACTCCAGCGAACTGTCGCGGTGTGCGATCACGATGATGGTCAATTCTCTGTTCTCGGCCGAAAGGGCTTCGATCGAGCGGTTCACCTCCTCCTCGGTGCGGGAGTCGAGCGACGAGGTGGCCTCGTCGAAAAGCAGCACGTCGGCCTGCTTGTAGAGCGCACGGGCGATGCCGATGCGCTGGCGCTGACCGCCCGACAGGCGGCAGCCGCACTCCCCGATGGGGGTATCCATGCCCAGAGGGAGGGTGTCGATGAACTCCTTCATGCGGGCCGAGGCGAAAGCACGGTCGGCGCGCACGCGGTCGATCTCCGCTGCGGGCAGCCCGAGGGCGACGTTCTCCAGCAGCGTGCCGTCGGCGATGAAGACGTTCTGCGACACGTACCCCACGGTATTCTGCCAGCGGCGGCGGTTCTCGTCCGTGAGGGGCACGCCGTCGATCAGGATGCGGCCCGACGTGGGGGCGTAAAACCCGAGCAGCAGGTTGAAAAGCGTGGTCTTGCCGCTGCCCGAAGCCCCGCGGATGCCCACGCGCTCGCCCTTGCGCACGGTGAACGACACGTCGTGCAGCGTATCGCGGTCGGCATCGGCGAAGCGGAACGCGAGGTGCTCGACGTCGATTCCGCAGCGCAGCGGAAGCCGCTCCGCATCCTCGGACTGCAGGGGTTCCTCGCGGTCCAGATCGACCTCGCGCAGCACGTCGAGGGTATAGCGGTTGAATTTGATCGAGGCCCAGCTCGACATGACGCTGCGCACCGAAGGCATGAGGCGAAGCGCCCCCACGGCGAAGATGCCGAAGAGCATACGCATGCGCTCGCCGCCCCCGTCCATCCCCACGAGCACCAGCAGCACCATGCCCGCGCCCAGCCCGATCTCGGTGATCATCTGCGGAAGCACGGAGAGCGTCGCCTCCTTCGAACGCGTGCGCACGATCTCGTGCGTGGCCTCGTCGAAGCGGCGCAGCATGGAGGGAAAGGCGTTGCCGATCTCGATGTCGGGATAGCCCCGGAACGTCTCGGTGACGATGCGCGCCTTGAGGCGGTGGGCCTGGTTCTCCAGGTCGCCGTAACGGCCGAGGCGGTTGCGGATCATGCGGTAGTAGAGCCACCCCGCAGGCAGGAAGACGGCCAGCGTGAGCAGCGCGGCCGTCGGATCGTAGACAGCCAGGGCGCCCAGCAGCAGCAGAAAGAGCATCGCCTCGCCCACGATGGCCGCCATCGGCCGGAGCACGCCCGTCACGAACGCGAGGCACACCACGTTCACGTTGCGCATGAGCACCGCGGAGTTCGCGTTCTTCAGAAAGCCCAGGCCGCGGTCGTGGTAATGGACGTAGAGACGCCGCGACAGGCAGGCGTAGAGGGCGTATACATAGTCGCGTTCGGTGCGGTAGAGCGCCATGCTCGCGAGGCACTTGACCACGATCACCCCCACGGCGGCCGCGCACACGGCGCAGACGAAGGAGCGCTCGTCGGTGAAGCCGCCCCAGTCGTATACCGCGGAGAGGTAGCGGTCGCTGCGGATGCTGTCCGTGTCGAGCAGCAGCAGCAGCACGGGCAGCAGCAGGGCCAGGCCCAGAAAGTTGAGCACCGCCCGTACGAAAATCGTCGCCGCGACCCACAGCCCCCGGCGGCGGTACGGGCGCGGAATGATGTCCAATATGCCGAAATCCATCACTAAACTACTTTTTCAATGCGTTGCAGGCGCACGAACCACAGATAGCCCTCCGTGCGTTCGTAGCCCATTTGCCGGAGCAGCTCCGCGTACTCGCGGATCTGGCGCCGGTATTTTTCGGGTTCGAGTTCGCCGAACTTGTAGTCCACGACCACGGCCCGGCGGCCGCGCGTCATCACGCGGTCGGGGCGCCGGCGGCGGCCGTCACCCGGAAGCACGATGTCGTGCTCGTTGCGCACCACGTCCCAGTCGCCGCGGAACCACTCGGCGGCCCGCGCATCCTCCAGCGCCGCGGCCACGGCACGACGCAGCGCCGCGGCCTCGGGCTCCGACACGAGGGCGTCGGTGCGCATGGCATCGATGGCGCCCACGATCTCCTCCTCGGTCGAGGCGTTCTCGAACGCCTTGTGCATCAGTATGCCCAGGCGGCGGGGCGCCAGTTCGCCGCCCGCCCCGTCCTCCGAGTATCGCTGTGCGGGCAGCCGCAGCCTGAGGTCGGGAACGGAGGTCGGATAGCCGTCGAGCACCATGTGGAGCACGCCGCCGCCTTCGCGCGCCGCGGGCTCCGGCACCGGACCTGCGGCGCGGCCCCACTCCGCGACCCACAGTCCGTCGTCGCCCGCTGCCGCACGCATCCCGCCCTCCTCCGCGGAGCCCGCGCCGTCCGCCCCGGCCAGGGCCTCGCGCACGAGGGTCCCCGCATGGCGGCTGTGGCGCGACTTCACCGGCACGTAGACGTAGAGCGCCTCCTCGGCACGGGTAAGGGCCACGTAGAGCAGGTTGATGTTGTCCACATGGGTGTAGACCAGCTCGCGGTAGTAGGCCGCGGCGAAGTGCGACTCGGCCATGTCCTTGCGGTAGCGCACCGGAAAGCGGCCGAGGGCTCCCGTGCGTGCGTCGTCCGCCTCGCCCCACACCACGGGGCGACGGCTCGCCTCGGGGTCGAGCGGCCACGAGCAGTAGGGAATGATCACGACCTTGTTCTGGAGTCCCTTGGCCTTGTGCACGGTCATGATGCCCACCGTGGTTTCGCTCCGCTCGACGCTGAGCGACTGACGGCTGCCCGTCTCGTCCCACCATTCGAGGAAGAGCGGCAGGTCGGCCGTGCGGCGAGTGCAGCAGCGGATCACCGCCTCGTGGAACGCCTGGAGGTAGGCCGTCTCCTCGCGCCGGGACTGCAAGCCGTAGCGCATGACGATGCGCTCGAACGCCTCGGCAGGCGGCAGCAGGCGCACCGAACGGCAGAAGTCGCGCTCCCCGTCGGACAGCGGCGCATCGAACGGACGCGCGAGGTAGTCGTTGTACACCGCACGGTGCATGCGGTCGCCGGGGTCGAGCGCCAGGCGCATGACGGCGGCCAGGAAGGCGCACACGGGGGCCTTGCCCGCCACGAGCGCCTCCTGCGTCATGACGTCGAAGCGGTAGCGGGGGTCGCTGTTCCGCCGCTTGAAGTCGAGCAGCCGCTCGGCGATGCGCACCCCCTCGGCGTTCGTGCGCACGAGGATCAGGATGTCGCGGGGCCGGAATCCGCGGTCGAGCACCTCGCAGATGCATTCGACCACGGGCGGCTCGTCGGCGTAGTCGGCCACGCGCACGTAGCCCGGACGGTCCGCATGCCGCGCGGCACGCTGCTCGTGGCCGCGGTAGGCGTCGGCCAGCGTGTCGCTGAGCGAGCGGCAGAGGCCGGCGTCGAGGCCGCCCCCGTCCGCCGCGCGGGCCAGCTCGGCGTTGAGCCGCGCGTTGTCCGCGGCCACGGCACGGCCGATGACCCGGTTGTTGAAGTCCACCACGGTCCCGAGGCTGCGGTAGTTGTCGCTCAGACGCACCGTCTCGGTGGCGTCGGCGCCCAGCGCGCGGCGCGCGCCGGCGTGGAGAATGCGCCAGTCGCCTCCGCGCCAGCGGTAGATCGACTGCTTGATGTCGCCCACGAGCAGCACGCTCTGCGTCTCGGACTGCGCCATGGCATTCTCCAGCAGCGGCAGGAAGTTGCTCCACTCGCGGGCCGAGGTGTCCTGGAATTCGTCGATCATGAAGCGCTCGAAGCGGTTGCCGGTCTTCTCGTAGATGAACGGCGCGTCGTTGTGGCCGATCAGCTCGGAAAGGATGTATTTGGTCTCGGACAGCAGCATGATGTTCTCCTCGCCGCACAACTGACGCACCTGGGCGTAGAGGTCGGCCAGCAGCGCGAAGCTGCGGTAGTTCTCGCGCAGCAGCGCCGCGGTATTCCAGGTCCGGATGTTGCGGTCGTAGAGGTCGCACATGCGTTGCAGCAGGGGTTGCAGCTGCGGACGCATGCGCTGCGAGGCGCTCCCGGGCTTGCCCCACGCCCGCTCCTCCGCACAGGCGTCGCGCACGCGGCTGCCGTAGGGCTCCGCGGCGCCCGCGGCGATGCGGTAGAAGTAGGAGGCGAACCCCGCGCCCTTGTAGGGGAAATCCGCCGCCGTGAGCCCCGCGCGGGCGATGGCCTCCACGGCCTCCGCGGCCGTGCGCCGCAGCTCGTCGCGCGTCGCCCGCGCGTCGCCCGTGGCTTCGGCCACGATGCGGCCCAGCTCGGCGCGCGGCCGCGCGCCGCCCAGCGACACGCGGTTCTGCTCCTTGAACAGCTCGCCGCTCAGCGAGAGGATGCCCTCGCGGATGTCCCACCGGCGCCCCTCCTCGATGCGCTCCTCCACGAACTCCATGAGCCACCGGCGCAGCTCGCGGTCGGAGGCGATCCGCCCCACGAGGGCGTCGGCGCTGCGGTCCACGATGGCCTGGGTTTCGATCTCGGTGTTGTAGTCAGGGGCGATGCCCAGCTCGCGGATGAACGCCCGCAGGATGCGCTGGAAGAACTTGTCGATGGTGAGCACCGTGAAGTGCGAATAGTCGTGCAGGATGTTCGACCGCACGTTCCGCGCCCGGCGGCGCACCGTGTCGGCCGCGAGCCCCAGGTCGTCGCACAGCTGCCCGAGGTAGGGGCTCGCGGCTCCGGAGGCCAGTTCGTGGATGCGTTCGAGAATGCGCGACTTCATCTCCTCGGTAGCCTTGTTGGTGAAGGTTACGGCGAGGATGCGGCGGTAGCGCGCGGGATCGTCGATCACGTCGCGCACGTACTCGTAGGCCAGCCGGTAGGTCTTGCCCGAGCCGGCGCTCGCATTCAGAATCTTCGCTCTCACGGAATAGTTGTCAAAAAGCGACTAAAGATAGGGATAAATAGCGAATAAACTTGCGTCGCGCAGGATTTTTTTCGTATCTTGGCCTCACGATCGCCATTCGCCGGGCGGGCGCGGCGCCGAACCGCACGTGCGCCGCCGCGGCGCGGAAACGGCGGCCGGCAAACGAATGTTCCGAAGATGAAGAAGTCGATACTGTTTTTTACGATCGCTATTTGCGCCGTCGCGGCACGGGCGCAGGAGCCCGCCGCCACGGAGGTGAGCCGCTGGCTCACGGAGTTCGCCGAGGTGCGCCTCGACGGTCCGTTCCGCGTCGTGCTGGAGCAGGCGCCCGAGAGCGAGGCGCCGCGCATCGTCTACGACACGAAGGGATCCTACACCTCGAAATTCCGCGCCGAAGTGAAGGAGGGGGTGCTGCACGTGACCGAACGCCGCGAGTCGAAGCGCGAGACGGTGACCGACGTGAGGGTGCGCTGCCACACGCTCTCGCGGCTGCGCATCGCAGGCGCCAGGGTCCGGTGCGCAGACACGGTGCGCGCCTGCACGCTGGACATCGCCGCGACGGGCGGCGCCGTGCTCGAAGGACGCTTCGTGACCGACGACCTGGAGGTGGAGGCTGCGGGACGCAGCCGCCTCGTGCTCGCGGGGCGCACGCGCTACCTCACCCTCGGGGCCGCCGCCGCATCGAAGGTCGATGCCGCGCAGCTGGAGTGCATGTCCGCCGAGGCGGAGGCCTCGGGCGGGGCCGAAGTCTCCGTATGCGCGACCGACCGGCTCCGGGCCCGCACCGCGGGCAGCGCCCGCATATCCTACTCGGGCACACCCTCCGTGCTCCGCATCGACCGCACCTTCACGGGCGGCGAAATCGCACCGGTCCGATGAAAGGTTTTCTCGACGAGGTGGCGGCCGACCTCTACGCCCGCTACGGTGCGGGGATCTCGGAGCTCACGATCCTCTTTCCGTCGCAGCGCGCGCGTGTCTTCTTTCTCGACGCGCTGTCGCGCGTGGCCGAGCGGCCCCTGTGGCGCCCCGAGTGGATGACCATCGACGAACTGACGGCCGAAGCGTCGGGACTGCGCGCGGGCGACGACGTGCGCATGGTGACCGAACTCTACAAGATCTACTCGGAGTACCATCCCGAGCCCTTCGACCGCTTCTATTTCTGGGGCGAGACGCTGCTGCGCGACTTCGACACGGTGGACAAATACCTGATCGACGCCGACCGGCTCTTCCGCAACATCTCCGACCTGAAGGAGCTGGAGGCCGACCTCTCGTACCTCACGCCCGAGCAGGTGCGCATCCTGCGGTCGTTCTGGGCCGAGCTGCTCGGCGACGGCGACCTGTCGGAGGAGAAGCGGCGCTTCCTCAACGTGTGGCGCACGCTGGCCCCGGTCTACCGCAGGTTCCGCGAGCGGCTGCGCGCCCTGGGCGTGGGCTACCCGGGACTGATCCAGCGCACGGCGATCGAGCGCCTGGCCTCGGGCGAGGGTTCGTTCGCCCGCCCGCGCCGCTACGTGGTGGCGGGATTCAACGCCCTGTCGGAGTGCGAGCAGCGGCTCTTCCGCCACCTCGCGACCCACGAACAGGCCGATTTCTACTGGGACTACGACACCTACTACGTGGAGGACCGCGCACAGGAGGCGGGACTCTTCATGCGCGACAACCTGCGGGCCTTTCCGCCCGCCGCCGCGATCGGCCACGACGCCTTCCGCGGCGACAAGCGGCTCACGGTCGTGGCCGCCTCGTCCGACGCCGTGCAGTGCAAGTACGTCGCACGCATCGTCGAGGAGCTTACCCGTGCGGCGGGCGGACGTCCGCCGGGCCGCGAGACGGCTGTGGTGCTCACCGACGAGAACCTGCTCACGCCCCTGCTCCACGCCCTGCCCGCGGATGCGGGCGGCGTGAACGTCACGATGGGTTACCCCCTCCGCCAGAGCCTCGCGTGCACCTTCGTCGAGCGGCTGCTCGACTTGCAGCAGCACCGCCGCCGCACGCGGGAGGGACGCTGCGTCTTCTACCACGCCGACGTCGCGGGCCTGCTGGCCCACCCCTACGTGGCTTCGGACGACCCCGAGGGGGTGCGGCGGCTGGCGGAGGAGATCGCCGAGGAGCGGCTCATGACCGTGGATGCCGAACGGCTGGCCCGGAACGGGCTGCTGCGCCGCATCTTCGCACCGGCGGAGGGGTGGCGCGGACTGTCGGACTACCTGACGGAGGCCGTGTCGGCCGCAGCCGCGGCCGCGAGCGCCGAGGAGGGCCTCGCACGCGAGGAGTTCCTGACGCCGGTGCTGGAGCATGCGGCGCGGCTCCGCAACTCGCTCGACGGCTGCGACGTGGAGATCGCACCCGAGGTCTACGCCTCGCTGCTGCGGCGCACACTGCGCACGCTGCGCATCCCTTTCGAGGGCGAGCCGCTCGAAGGGTTGCAGGTGATGGGCATTCTCGAAACCCGCAACCTCGACTTCGAGCACGTCATCGTGCTCTCGATGACCGACGACAACTTCCCGGGCAACGGCGCCGCACAGCCCTCGTTCATACCCTACAACCTCCGTGCGGGGTACGGCATGCCGATGCCCGAACAGCGCGAAGGGGTCTACGCCTACTACTTCTACCGGCTGATCCAGCGGGCCCGCAGCGTGTGGATGCTCTACTGCGCGCATGCCGACGAGAAATCGACCGGCGAACCCAGCCGCTACATCTACCAGCTCGACTACGAAAGCGGCAAGCCGCTGCACAAGATCGAAGCGGGCGTCGATGTGAACCTGGCGCCCGCGGCCCCGTGCACGGTGGCCAAGGACGAAGCGACGATGCGCCGCCTGGAGCGCTTCACGACCCTCGGGGAGGAGCCCGCGGCCCTGTCGCCCACGGCATTCTCACGTTACGTGGCCTGCCCCATGCAGTTCTACTTCCACTCCGTGGCCCGCATCCGCCCCGACGACCGCACTGCCGGCGAGGTGGACAACCCGCTTTTCGGCACCATCCTCCACCGCGCCGCACAGGAGCTCTACGAAAGGGTGCGGGGCGAGCAGCATCCGGGCACGGCGCTGCGCGCGCTGGCGGCCTCGGGGGCCGTGGAACGCGTGGTGGCCGACGCCGTGGGCGCCGAGTGCCTGGGCGACGCGGCGGCCGGCGAGGAGGAGTACTCGGGCAGCCTGCTGATCGTGAAGGATATCGTCGTACGCTACCTGCGGGGCGGCGTCGTACGCCACGACGCCGCGCACGACGCCTTCGCCGTGCGCGGCCTGGAGGAGGACGTGGCGCTCGACTTCCCGTTCGTCTCCGCGGGCCGCGACCTCACGCTCCGCTTCGCGGGGCGCGCCGACCGCATCGACTCGCTCGACGACGGGGCGCTGCGCGTGGTGGACTACAAGACCGGCACGCCCCACCTCGACTTCCGCGGCATCGGATCGCTCTTCGAGGGCCGCGGCGCCGAGCGGCTGCCCAACGTGTTGCAGACGCTGCTCTACGCAATGATGCTCCGCCGCACCGGGGAGCGCGACGTGGAACCGGCGCTCTACTACGTACGCGAGATGCACCGCGACGACTACTCGCCGCGCCTGCGGGACGCCGAGCACCCCGAGGCCGCACGCTATGCAGCCTGGAGCGGGGAGTTCGAGGAGCGGGTGCGGCAGACGCTCGCCGAGCTGTTCGATCCCGCGGTGCCGTTCCGGCAGTGCGACGACGCGGAGACCTGCCGCTACTGCGACTTCAACGCGATCTGCCGCCGTTAGGCCGGAATCCCCCGACCCGACCTGCTCCGCGACCGGAACGCCCATGAAGCCCGGAAGCGGCGGACGGAGCCGCACCGAACGAAAAAGGCCGGAGACGATGCGTCTCCGGCCGTAACGTTTCGGCGCCCCCGCTACTCGCGCTTGCGCACCAGGCGGACGGTGGACTGCGTGGTCTGGCGGATGAAGACCTTCGGGCCGATCTGCGCATAGCGCATGTAGATCGCCTCGTCGTAGCCGCGGATGGTCAGCAGCTCCATGTCGGCGGCCTTCAGCACGTCGAATCCCGCGTCGCGCAGCGCCGACACGGCATCGTCGATGTGCCACGTGTTGTCCACGCAGAGGCTCAGATTGACCGCCGAATTGTGGATCAGATTGGCCTTGATGCGGTAGCGTTCGAGCAGCGAGAAGATCGTGCCGAACTTCTCCTCCAGCACGAACGACAGGTCGCGCGAACGGATCGTGAGCAGCACCTGGTCCTTCTTCAGGATCAGGATCGGCACCTCCACGGGGGCCGACATGCCGCGGATGACGGTACCCGGCTTGCGCTTGTCGCCGAAAGGCCGCACGTAGAGCGGAATGTTGCGGTTCTGCAACGGCTTCACGGTCTTCGGATGGATGATCTGCGCGCCGCTGTACGCCAGTTCGATTGCATCGAGGTAGTTCAGTTCGGGAATCTGCACGGCGTCGGGAAAGGCCTTCGGATCGGCATTCATCACGCCGTCCACGTCCTTCCAGATCGACATCGACTCGGCCCCCAGGATGTTGGCCGCCACGGCCGCCGAGTAGTCCGAGCCCTCGCGGCCCAGCGTGGCGGTCGTACCGTCGGGCGCACCGCCGATGAAGCCCTGCCCCACGAACACGTTGTGCCCCGTTCCCGTCACGGCCGCGCGCAGCAGCGGCGCCGAAGCCTCCAGATCGACGCTCGCATCCTTGTGACGCTGCTCCGTGCGCAGGCAGCGGCGCATGTCGATCCACAGGTTGGGCATGCCCGCATGGCGCAGATATTCCGAGACGATGGCGGTGGAGATCAGCTCGCCGAAAGCCACGATCGTGTCGTACCACAGCTCCGCGTCCTCGGGGCGGTAGACCGTGTCGGCCGCCACGCGCTCCAGCTCCGCGAAGAGCTCCTCCACGGCATCGAGCCGCACCGGACCGTGCCACAGATCCTCGACGATGGCGGCGTGGTAGGCCCTCAGCTCGGCGATGCGCTCTGCCGAAGCGGCGCGGTCGCCCCGCTGCAACCCCTCGAAGACCTTTTCGAGGGCGTTGGTGGTCTTTCCCATGGCCGAGACGACGATGAACAGGTTGCGTTCGTCCCCGACGATCTTGTGCAGGTTGCGCACGCCGTCCGCATTCCGCACCGACGCGCCACCGAATTTGTAGACTTTCATAGTTCGACGCTTTTTCCGCGCCCCGCCGCCCGCAGTGCGGCCCGACGGGACGGATGCACAAAGTTAGCGTTTTTCCGCGAAAAGGGAGGGTGCGAAGCGAAGTTTTTGCGTACCTTTGGCTTTCGGAAAAACGAAGCGGACGTTTTCGCCGGAACGGGCGCGGCATCGGACGGAGTCCGGGCCGCGACGCCACGGGAAAACGCCGTCGCAAAAGCAAACGAAGATACTATGTACGAAGAGCTGCAACGAACGATCGAGCGGGCGTGGAACGACCGCGCACTGCTCGCCGACACCGAGGTGCGCCGAGCCATCGACGCGGTGATCGAGGAGGTGGACAAGGGCCGCCTGCGCGCCGCCGAACCCGCAGACGGCGACCGGTGGCGCGTGAACGAATGGGTCAAGAAGGCCATCCTGCTCTACTTCCCGGTGCGCCCCATGCGCACGATGCGCGCCGGCGAACTGGAGTGGTACGACAAGATGGAACTCAAGCACGGATACGAGGAGCTGGGCGTGCGCGCGGTGCCGCACGCCGTGGCGCGCTACGGAGCCTACATCGCCCCGGGCGCCATTCTGATGCCCTCCTACGTCAATATCGGCGCCTACGTGGGCACGGGAACCATGGTCGATACGTGGGCCACGGTGGGCTCCTGCGCCCAGATCGGCAGCCACGTCCACCTCTCGGGCGGCGTGGGCATCGGCGGCGTGCTCGAACCGGTGCAGGCCGCGCCGGTCATCGTCGAGGACCACTGCTTTCTCGGCTCGCGCTCGATCGTGGTCGAGGGGGCGCACCTGGGCCGCGAGTGCGTGCTGGGTTCGAACACCGTGATCACCGGTTCGACCCACATCATCGACGTCACGGGCCCCGAGCCCGTGACGCACAAGGGATACGTGCCGCCCCGCTCGGTGGTCGTGCCGGGCAGCTACCGCAAGCGTTTCCCCGCGGGCGAGTACGACGTGGCCTGCGCCCTGATCATCGGCCGCCGCAAGGAGTCCACCGACAAGAAAACCTCGCTGAACGACGCCCTGCGCGACTTCGGCGTCAGTGCCTGAGCGCCATGATCCGACACATCGCGACCGCGGGCTCGACCAACGACGAGGCCCGCGATCCGCGGCTCGCGCACGGCGACGTGGTGTGGGCCGACGAGCAGACCGCCGGGCGGGGGCAGCGCGGACACGCCTGGAGCAGCACGCCGGGCGAAAACCTCACCTTTTCGGTCGTGCTGCGGCCGACGTTCCTGCCCGCGGGCGAGCAGTTCCTGCTCTCGGAGGCCGTGACGCTCGCCCTGGTGCGGACCTTCGGCGACTACGGCATCGACACGCGCATCAAGTGGACGAACGACATCTACGCCGGCGACCGCAAGCTGGTGGGCATCCTCATCGAACACCACTACGCGGGCGCCACGCTCGACCGCACGGTGGCCGGCATCGGCATCAACGTGAACCAGCGCACGTTTGACCCGTCGCTGCCGAACCCCGTGTCGATGGCGCAGCTCACGGGCCGCACCTACGACCGCCGCGAGGTGCTCGAAGCGTACCTCGCGCACCTGCACGAGGAGTACGGCCGCCTCGAAGCGGGCGACGCGCCACGGCTCCAGGCCGACTACCGCGCACGCATGTACCGTCTGGGCGAACGCCACCCCTACCGCCTGGCCGACGGCACCGCCGTGGAGGCCGCGATCGAAGGGGTGCGCCCCTCGGGCGAGCTGCTGCTGCGCCACGACGACGGCACGCTGCGCGCCTACCTGTTCCGGGAGGTGGAGTTCGTCATCGCGGGCCGCTGAGTCCGACGCCGCACGGACCGCAGGGCCGCACGGCACGCCGGATTCCGGCACGGAATATGAAAAAATAGCACGAAAAAGATTTGTTGTTATCGGAATAACAATTATATTTGCATACGTAAACGAAGTTGCATCAACAATCCAATAAAACCATCATTATGAACGTACCTGCAAACCTGAAGTACTCGAACGACCACGAGTGGTGCCGCATCGAGGGCGACACGGCCTATATCGGCATTACCGACTTCGCCCAGAGCCAGTTGGGCGACATCGTATTCGTCGATGTGCCGACCGTAGGCGAGACCGTCGCCGCCGGCGACGTATTCGGCTCGATCGAGGCCGTGAAGACGGTCAGCGACGCATTCTGCCCCGTATCGGGCGAGGTGCTGGAGTTCAACCCCGCCGTGGATGCCGATCCCTCGATCGTAAACAAGGACGCCTACGGCGAAGGCTGGATCATCCGCATCCGGCTTTCGGATCCCGCAGAGGCCGACGCTCTGCTGAACGCTGAACAATACGCAGAACTGATCGGTTAATCATCCGTTAAAACGAAGACGACATGTCAAAAGTAACCGTAGTGGGCGCAGGCGCCGTGGGCGCGACCTGCGCGAACGTGATGGCCTGCCGCGAGGTGGCCGGCGAAGTGGTGCTGATCGACATCAAGGAGGGCCTCTCGGAGGGCAAGATGCTCGACATGTACCAGTGCTCCACGCTCATGGATTTCGACACGAAACTCACGGGCGTGACCAACGACTACAAGAAGACCGCCAATTCGGACGTCGTAGTCATCACCTCGGGCATTCCCCGCAAGCCGGGCATGACGCGCGAGGAGCTCATCGGCACCAACGCCAACATCATGAAGAGCGTGGTGGAGAACATCGTCAAGTACTCGCCGCGCGCGATCATCATCGTGGTGGCCAACCCGATGGACACGCTGACCTACCTGGCGCTCAAAGCCTCGGGCCTGCCCAAGAACCGCGTGATCGGCATGGGCGGCGCACTCGACTCGTCGCGCTTCAAGTGCTACCTGGCCAAGGCCACGGGCGCCAACATCAACAACGTGGACGGCATGGTCATCGGCGGCCACGGCGACACGACGATGATTCCCCTGCTCTCGAAAGCCACGATCAACGGCGTGCCCGCGTCGCAGTTCGCGTCGCGCAAGAAGCTCGAGGAGGCCGCTGCGGCCACGATGGTCGGCGGCGCCACCCTCACCAAGCTCATCGGTACGTCGGCATGGTACGCTCCGGGGGCCGCCGCCTCGATGATGGTGGAGTCGATCCTCAACGACCAGAAGAAGATCATCCCGTGCAGCTGCTACCTCGAAGGCGAATACGGCGAGGCGGATCTCTGCATCGGCGTGCCCGCGGTAATCGGCCGCAAGGGCATCGAGAAGATCGTGAAGATCGACCTGACGAAGGAGGAGGCCGAGAAGTTCGCCGCATCGGCTGCCGCCGTGCACAAGACCAACCGAATTCTCCACGAGATCAAGGCGCTGTAAATCGGGCGCACGACCGAAACGAGGGGACGGCTTCGCAACGGAGGCCGTCCCCTTTTTCAGTTCCGGCCGCACGGTGCCGGCACCCTCCAACCGCCATCGCAAAAATCATCCTACGGGCAGCATCCGGACCCCACGACCGACTCCGAACGACCGAATGCCCCGCGAAACAACCAGCGAAACGCTTCACGCGGCATCCCGGAGACGACAACCCGAAGCGACATCCTGCGGCGACGGACGGCCGCCGGCCGCGGAAAAAAAACGGCCGAACCCCGGAAAGGTTCGGCCGATGCATCCGAAAGCGACCTGCCCGCCTCAGAAGCTGAGCTTCGCGCCGAGAAACCAGCTGCGCGGCAGCGAGGGTCCGTAGATGTAGCCCGAGTCGCGGTCGGCACCCCGGTCGAAATCCTTCTGGTAGGCATTGAACAGGTTGCGCACGCCGCCGTTGAGCTGGAGGACGACGCCCTTGTAAAGAGGAATGTCGTAGGTGAGTTTGGCGCTCATGTCGAAAAACGCCGGCGTCCTGACGGCCGTATCCACCTCCACGCCCGAACCGGCCATGTGCTGCACGAGCATCGAGCCGGTGGCCGTGCCGGTCAGCGCCACCGAGAAGCGCTTCACGGGATCGACCGATGCGGTGAAGTAACCGTAGACGTCGGGCGTGCGGAACATGCGCCGCTCGGGCGGCACCTGTGCGTTGTCGCTCCAGTACTCCGGCTCCCTGTATCGGCTGCGCTGGAGCGTGACGCCCGCCTGCAACGAGCACCACGACGTGAAGGCGGCCTTGCCCTCGATGTTGATGCCCATCACCGTGGCGCCCGAACCGTTGTAACGCTCCTTGACGGTGCTGCCGTCCTCGGCCTTCTGCTCCAGCTCGCGCAGTGCGAACACATCGTCCAGGATGGTGTAGAATCCCTCGACGAGCAGGTTGGCCTGCACCTTGCCGAAACGGCGGTAGAGGTCGGCCGAGGCGCTGAAGCTGTGCGAACGCTCCTCGCGCAGGTTGTCGGCCAGCACGACGCGCACGCGTTCGCCGCCCACGATCGAGATGTGCATGTCCTCGTCGAAAGCCTGCGGCGCACGGAACCCGCCCGAATAGCTCACACGCAGGTTTACGTCGCGCGTGGGGTTGAACCGCACGTTGGCACGGGGGCTGAAGATCGCATGGTCCACCAGATTGTGCTTGTCCACGCGGCCGCCGACCAGGAGCGACCACCGCTCGGTCTTCCACTCGTTCTGGAAGTATCCGCCCACGATGTGCACGTCCTGCTCGGTATGCATGCCGTAGCCGATCGACTCATCCTCCAGGCCGTCGAAGTTGTACTCGGCGCCGAGCGTCAGCTCGGAGGGCATGAACCACAGGCGGTCGAACGTGTGGATGTACTGCACGCCCGACGCCACCGTGATGTCGTGCGTACGGCCGTAGGCGTCGGGGTCCTCGCCCGTGCCGTAGTAGCTCCTGCGGGCCGTGTTCTGGAACGACACGTAGGCGTCGAGGCGGTCGCTGCGGTCGGGGGTCCAGAAATCGAACGTCAGGCTGCCCCCGTCGATCGAATGGTCGGTCTGCTCCGCCACGAGGGCCTCGTGGGGCGGCAGCCCGAGACGGTCGCCGCCGCGGCGGTACTCGCCGATGTGGTGGTACTGGGCCGAGAGCCGCGACGTGGCGCCCGTGCGCAGGAAAGCCCGGGCACCCGCGGTCTGCTGCGTGAGCACGGGCAGTTCGGTGAAGCCGTCGCCGTCGTGATCGTAGCCCGAGCGGTGGCGGTTCTGGCCGTAGACGTAGAGCCCCGCCTTGCTGTTGTCCGACACGAGCGAGGCGTTGAACGAGGTGTTGTTGTCGTAGGCGCTGCCGCAGCCGACGGAGGTGATCGTGTGCGCGGCCTGCGCCGTGTTGCGCACCGGATCGCGCGTGATGACGTTGATCGTGCCGCCGATGGCCGAGGCGCCGAAGAGCGCCGAGCCGCCGCCGCGCAGCACCTCCACGCGTTCGATCATGTTGGCCGGGATCTGCTCCAGGCCGTAGACGCCCGCGAGCGACGAGAAGATGGGATGCGAGTCGATCAGAATCTGCGAGTAGTGGCCGTCGAGGCCGTTGATGCGCACCTGGGCGAAGCCGCAGTTCTGGCAGTCGTCCTCCACGCGCACGCCGGGCTGGAAGCTCAGACCCTCCGCCAGGCAGACGGCATTGGTCTTCTCGAACAGCGCGGCGTCGAGCACGCTGACCAGGGCCGGGGCCTCGCGGCGGAGCGTGGCGCTGCGGCTGGCCGACACCACGACCTGATCCATGGCGATGCCGCTTTCGGCGATCTCGAAATTGACCTCGCGCGACTCGCCCGCACGGGTATGGACCTGCTGACGCACGGGATCGTAGCCGAGCATCTGCACCTCGATCTCGATGTCGCCGAGCGGCAGGTTCTTCAGAAAGTAGTGTCCCGTGGCATCGGTCGTGGTGCCGAAAGTCGTGCCGACCACCACGACGGTGGCGAAGGCGACGTGTTCCTGCGTGCGGCGATCGACCACATGGCCGAAGACGTTGGCATCGGTGGGTTTGACGGGAGCCGGTTCTTGGCCGGCGAACGCCGTGCGTGCGGAGCACAGCACGACGAGCAGAGCAAGGAGTATTCTGTTCATTGCGTATGTTGCATATCGGGTGCCGGAAGCGCACGACGCCTCCGACGGAATCAGTAAAATCGAATGGAAATCGGGAGTGAAGCCCGGTCGCGCGGCCCCGTGCGGCACACGTGCACCGGCCCCTCCGCATGCGGCGCACACGGAGCGGACGAACGGCCCGGAGAGATCTGTCAGGCCCGTGCGGGCGGCGCCCGGAGCGAACAGGGACGCTCGCCGCAGGGGTTCGCGGCGCGCACGGGTGCCACGGGGCATGTCCCGACGAGCACCACGCGGCCCGCGAAGGCCACCGAGTCGGCGTATTCGTAACAGAAGAAGGGGAAATCATCGACCACGCACTTCTCGACCACGCTGCTGCTCGCGCCGTTGTCGGGCAGCAGATCGCCGCAGAACGCGGCGAAGTGGAGCGGATCCTCCGTATAGATATGGACCTTCTGGCCCGCCTGCGCAGCGAAAAGAATCAGCAGCAGGAGAAGCGCGTCGAATCTATTGCGGAGTTCACGTGTCATATTCGGGCGCAAAGATAGCGAAAAATCGCTTATGCCGAAATCCCCCAATCGGGTATTTCGACCGTGCGCCATCGGGGCGGGACGGCGGCGAAGCGCCCGAGCAGGGAGCGGGAACGCCCGAAGACACGGTGCCCGCATGCACGGACCGCAGCGGCGATGCGCCCCGTGCGCTACGCAGCCTCAGAGCGGACGGACCGCAGACGGAGCGGAAAGGACACCGACGGAATGAAGCACGCGCCGGCGCAACGGCTGAGGCGCAGACGGGAAGTGCCCGCAGGCGGAAAACCCAAGGAGCAACGGAGGAATGGAGCCCCCGCAGGCGGTAAGGCAGGAGCACCGGCGGGACAGGACGCGCAGGCCGCAGCGCGGCATGCAAAAAGCGCGGCACCCGAAGTGCCGCGCTTCCCGTTGCGTCGTCCGGACGATGCTGCGTGCCGGACGGTCAGATGCTGATGTCGAGAATTTCGAAATGGAGCGTACCGGCCGGCACGGCCACATCCACGTGGTCGCCCTTCTTCTTGCCGAGCAGCGCCTTGGCGATGGGGGTGCCGATCGCCAGCTTGCCCTCGCGCAGGTTGGCCTCGTGTTCGGCCACGATGGTGTAGACCATCTGCTTGCCGTTGTTGTGGTTCATCAGAGTCACTCTACTGAGGATCTGCACCTTGCTCTTGTCGATCTTCGACTCGTCGATCACGCGGGCGTTGGCCAGCGTATCCTCCATTTTGGCGATGCGCATTTCGAGCAGGCCCTGCGCTTCGCGCGCAGCGTCGTACTCCGCATTCTCCGAAAGGTCGCCCTTGTCGCGGGCCTCGGCGATGGCCGCCGAAATGGCGGGACGCTCCACCGAACGCATATGATCCAGTTCGTCCTTGAGCTTCTTATAGCCCTCCGCCGTCAGATAAATAATCTCTTTTGCCATAACGTTTCATTCCCTGCAAGCAGGACAAAAAAATAAAGAATCCCGACCGCGAAAGTCGGAACCCCATGAATCATTCACAGAACAAAGGTAAAAAGTTAAATCCGATTTTCCAAATCTTTTTTTGGCACAAAGTGTGCCGCGCACGGGGACGATCATGACCGCACTCCTCACGGCTCTGCACCTCGCCTGGACGGCCCTCGCGGCCGTCGTCGTCACCCGCCGCACGCGCAACCCCGCGTCGGCGGGCGTCTGGCTGCTGCTGGTCTTCGCGCTGCCCGTGGCGGGCACGCTGCTCTACGTGCTGGCCGGCTGGCACGACACCCGCACCGCGGCCTGCGCCGCACCGGCCGGCACCCGGCATCCGCTCGCCGCCCTCATCGGCTGCGGCTGCGGCACCCGCACGGCCACGCACAACCGCATCGACCCGCTGCACAACGGAAGCAACGCCTTTGCGGCGCTCATCGCCTCGCTCCAGCGGGCCACGCGCTCGATCCACATGGAGTACTACATCTTCCGCAACGACCGCATCGGCCGCACCATCGCCGCCATCCTCATGCGCAAGGCCCGCGCCGGGGTCGAAGTACGGGTGATCTACGACGCGGTGGGTTCGTGGCGCCTGGGCCGCAGGCTGCGGCGCGACCTCCGGCGCGCGGGCGTCGAGATCCGCCCCTACGCCCCGATCCGGTTCCCGTGGTTCACGCCCCGCACCAACCGCCGCAACCACCGCAAGATCGTCGTTACCGACGGCCGCACGGCCTACCTGGGCGGCATCAACATCGCCAAATACTACCTCGACGGCGACGGCATGGGCAAGTGGCGCGACGAGCACCTGCGCATCGAGGGCGACGCCGTGGCCGACCTTCAGCGCCTCTTCCTCGCCGACTGGGCCCGCAGCGGCGGACCGCGGCTCGACCCCGCGCACTACGTCGCACCCCACCGCATCGCCGACATGCGGCCCATGCAGATCGCCTGGGCCGAGGAGGGCCCCTCGCGCACCACGCTCGCCGACGCTTTCGCCTCGGTCATCCACCGCGCGCACCGCACCATACGCCTCTCGTCGCCCTACTTCATGCCGCCGCCCTGCATTCTCGACGCGCTGCGCATCGCCTCGCGCCGCGGCGTGCGGGTCGCCGTCATGATCCCCACGTGCAGCGATTCGCGCATCACCGACCTCGCGTCGGAGTCCTATGCCGCCGACCTGCTGGAGGCGGGCGCCGAGCTCTACCGCTACGACAACGGCTTCCTCCACGCCAAACTCCTCGTCGCCGACGACACCGTAGCCTCGGTCGGCACGGCCAACATGGATTACCGCAGCCTTCAGGACAACCTCGAAGTCACCGCCTTCGTCTACGACCGCGCGACCGCGGCGAGCCTGGCCGCGACCTTCGACCGCGACCTGGAGCACTGCGTGCGCATACGCCCCGACACGTGGCGGCGCACGCCCCTGCGGCGCATCGCCTCGGACCTGCTGCGGCTCCTGTCGCCGCTGCTCTGAGGCGCAGCTCCGAAACACGACGCCCCGCAAACCGCCGGCGGACGGCACCCGCCGCACCGCGGACACGCAACGACATGGATGCAACACGACCATATGCCCCGACGGACGGCCCCGCAGCGGCCGTCCGACCGACACCGCGACGACACGACGCACCCCGCGCACGGCAGCGCCGCACACCGCAGACGCTGCCGCACCACCTGCTGGCGCTCCTCGCAGCCCTCCTGCTGTGCAGCGGCGCCACGGCCCGCACGCTCCGCTTCGGCGTGCGCGCGGGCTTCCGCGCAGTCGATCACCGGGTCGATCCGGCATGCATCGACGGCATGCGGATAGAGGCCGGCGGCCTCCGCCCGGGGTTCGAGGCGGGCGTACTGTTACGGCTCGACGTCGCGCGCCGCTTCTACCTCCAGACCGAAGCCTCCTACACCCACATCCGCTGCCGGCTCCGCTTCTCGGGCACGACCTCGGGTACGGCGACGCTGCACGCACGACGGATCGAGTTCCCGCTGCTGCTGGGCATCCGCGCAGGCAATGTCGTGCGGCTCTTCGGCGGCGCCGCGTTCCGCACCCGGCCCCTCGGGCGCGGCAGCGCCCCCCGCGGTCTGTACGTGCGCCGCGGAGGCCGCACGACGGCGATCACCGGCGGCATCGGCTTCGACCTCGGGCGTTTCTGCCTCGACCTGCGCTGCACGGGCTATCCCGGCGCACGCGCGTGGCGCTCGGTCGCCGCAAACCGCACGTCGCCACCCTGCACGGTGCGCGTGCGCCGCGACCTGAGCTACGGCTGCTCGCTCGCCTTTCTGTTCTGAAAAGCGGGCGCCACGCGCAACAAAATTATTTGCGAAATCGTTGAATATTCCGTAACTTTGCGCACTAAAGCGCAGTTAAAGATCCTCCGATGAAGAAAACGCATATACACCTCCTCTGCGGCGCAGTGCTGGCGGGGCTGCTGGCCGGCTGCGGCGGCATGACGAGCCTGCTCCACAGCGGCGACCACAATCTGATGTATGCCAAAGCGCTGGAATTCTACGAAGCGGAAAAATGGTCGCGGGCCTCGACGCTCTTCGAGAACATCGAGCACATCTACGACGGCTCGCCCCGCGAGGACAGCATCGCATTCTTCAATGCCCGCTGCAAATACAAGTCCCGCGAGTGGGACGCGGCCGCCGAACTGCTCGACCGCTTCCGCCGCAAATTCGGCCGCAGCGTCTTCATCGAGGATGCCGAGGGCATGTACGCCATGTGCTTCTACTACCTCTCGCCCGGGCCCACGCGCGACCAGACCATGACCGTGCGCGCCCGCACGGCCATTCACGAGTTCACCTCGCGCTACCCCGCGAGCGACCGCACTGAAGATTTCCGCAAGATCGACGACGAGCTGCTGCACCGCCTGCACGACAAGGCCTACACCAACGCCTACACCTATTATAAGACCGGGCGCTACAAATCGGCCATCGTGGCCCTGCGCAACGCGCTCAAGCAGTATCCCGAGAGCAGCCACCGCGAGCAGATCATGTACCTCACGGTCGTGTCGGGCTTCCGCCTGGCCGACAACTCGGTGCAGAGCAAGCAGACCGACCGCTTCCTGTCGATGCTCGACTCCTACTACTCGTTCATCGAGGAGTATCCCGAATCGGAGCACCGCCGCGAACTCGACCGCATGGCCCAAAGAGCCAAGGACTACCTGGACAAGAACAACAAGGAAAAAACCGAATAACGATGGAGATCAAGAAGAACATCCCCAACAACACCGTCACCCGCAAACTCGTGGACCTGGACCGCGAAACGGGCAACATCTACAAAAGCATCAACATCATAGCCCGACGCGCAAACCAGATCTCCGCCGAGCTCAAGACGGAGCTCACGCGCAAACTCGCCGACTTCTCGTCGCCGACCGACACGATGGAGGAGACCTTCGAGAACCGCGAGCAGATCGAGATCTCGCGCTACTACGAGCGCCTGCCCAAGCCCGCCATCATCGCCACGGAGGAGTTCCTCGACCACGAGCTCTTCTTCCGCGACGGCAGCGAGCCCAAGGAGGAGACGAAAGCCTGAGCCGTAGCACGCGATGTTGCAGGGCAAACACATACTGCTGGGAGTCACGGGAAGCATCGCCGCCTATAAGGCCGCGGTGCTCTGTCGTCTGCTCCGCACCGCAGGCGCCGAGGTGCAGGTGGTGATGACGGCGCTGGCCAAAGAGTTCATCACGCCGCTGACCATGGCCACGCTCTCGAAGCGTCCCATCCTGGTCGAATTCTTCGATCCCGAGAACGGCGCCTGGAACTCCCACGTCTCGCTGGGCGAGTGGGCCGACCTGATGCTCGTAGCCCCCGCAACGGCCAACACGCTGTCGAAAATGGCCCACGGCACGGCGGACAACCTCCTGCTCACGACCTACCTCTCGGCCCGCTGTCCGGTGGCCGTGGCTCCGGCCATGGATCTGGACATGTACGCCCACGTCGCCACGCAGCAGAACCTGCGCACGCTGGCCGAACGGGGCGTCGCGGTGATCGAGCCGGGCGAGGGCGAGCTGGCCAGCGGCCTCACGGGCAAAGGCCGCATGGAGGAGCCCGAGGCCATCGTGCGGGCCGTGGAGCGGCTGCTGGCCGCGGGCGAACGGCGCCCGACGCTCGCCGGGAAACGCTACCTGGTGACTGCCGGAGCCACGATCGAACCCATCGACCCCGTGCGCTACCTCACCAACCACTCGACGGGCAAGATGGGCTATGCCATTGCGGGCGAACTGGCGGCACGGGGTGCCGACGTCACGCTCGTGAGCGGCCGCACGGCACTCGCCGCACCGCAGGGCGTGCGCCGCATCGAGGTGCTGACGGCCGAAGAGATGTACCGCGCGGCCACGGAGGCGTTCGACGCGGCGGACGGCGCCGTGATGTGCGCCGCCGTGGCGGACTACACGCCCGAGCAGGTCGCGGAGCGCAAGATGGAGAAGGGCGACGGAAGCCTGACGCTCCGCCTGCGCCGCACGAAGGACATCGCCGCCGAGCTGGGCGCACGCAAGGGCGGGCGTCTGCTGGTGGGCTTCGCGCTCGAAACACACGACGAGGAGGCGCATGCCGAAGCCAAGCTGGAGAGGAAGAATTTCGACTTCGTGGTGCTCAACTCGCTGCGCGACGCCGGAGCGGGATTCCGCGGCGACACCAACAAAGTCACGTTCATCGACCGCACGGGGCGCAAAGCCCTGCCGCTGCTCAGCAAAAGCGAGACGGCGGCACGCATCGTCGATAAAATCGAATCGTTGTCAAAATAGGAGGTCCGCCCATGCTGCGCCGTCTTTCGGTCGAAAACTACGCACTCATCGACAAGCTCGAAATGGAGCTCGACCCGCACCTGAACATCATCACGGGCGAGACGGGCGCGGGCAAGTCGATTCTGCTCGGAGCGCTCGGACTGCTCGTGGGGGGCAAGGCCGAGGGCGGCGTCATCGGCGACCCGTCGCGCAGCTGCATCGTGGAGGGCGAATTCGACCTCGCGGGACTCGGCCTTGAGGCGTGGTTCGAGGAGGCCGACCTGGACCACGCGCCCCGCACCGTCATCCGGCGCACGATCGCACCGTCAGGCAAGAGCCGCGCCTTCATCAACGACCTGCCCGTGCAGCTCGCGCAGCTGCGCGAGCTGGGCGCACGCCTCATCGACATACACTCGCAGCACCGCAACCTGATCCTCTCCTCGGAGGAGTTCCGCACCTCGGCACTGGATACGGTGGCGGGCAACGAAGCGCTGCGGACCGAGTATGCCGCGGCATACGCCGCACTGGGCCGCTTGCAGCGCGAGCTGGAGGCGCTGCGCGAGGAGGCGCTGCGCAGCCGCCGCGACGAGGAGTGGCTCCGCTACCAGACCGAGGAGCTGCGGGCCGCGGGCCTGCGCACGGGGGAGGTCGCCGAGCTGGAGACGGAGCAGGCCGTGCTGGCCGACGCCGACCGCATCGGCGAAACGCTCGGAGCGCTGCACGAGGCGCTCGACGACGAGCAGACAGGCATCCTGCCCCGCCTCAAGGGCGCCGAGACGTCGCTTCACCACATCCGCACGAGCTACCCCCGGGCCGGAGAGCTGGCCGAGCGGCTGCGCTCGGTCATCGAGGAACTGAAGGACATCGGCGCCACGGCGTCCGACGACGCCGAGCGCATCGACGCCGACCCCGAGCGTCTCCAAAAGATCGACAACCGCCTGGCCGCCCTCTACTCGCTCCAGCAGAAGCACCGCGCAGCCACGCCCGACGAGCTGATCGCCCTGCGCGACGACTACGCCGCGCGGCTCGACGCCATAGAACACGGCGACGAACGCATCGCGGCACTCGAAGCCCGCACGGCCGAGGCAGCCGATGCGGCCGATGCCCTCGCGGCACGCCTCCACGCCTCGCGCCTCAAGGCCGCCCCGGCGTTCGAGAAACGCATCCTCGCTACGCTGGCCCAGTTGGGCATGCCCGACACGCTGTTCCGCATCGGGATCACGGACACGGGCGCCCCGACCCGCACGGGCCGCGACCGCGTGGAATTCCTCTTCACGGCCAACCGCACGGCGGCGCCCCAGCCCGTGGACCGCATCGCCTCGGGCGGCGAGCTATCGCGCGTGATGCTGGCGATCAAGGCGCTGCTCGCCGAGCGCATGCAGCTGCCTACGATCATCTTCGACGAGATCGACACGGGCGTCTCGGGCCGCATCGCCGACGCCATGGGACGCATCATCAGCGAGCTGGCCTCCACGATGCAGGTGGTGGACATCACCCACCTGCCGCAGGTCGCCTCGAAGGGCGAAACCCACTTCGTGGTGCGCAAACGCGAAGGCCACACGGGCATCGCCCGCCTCGGCGACGAGGCACGCGTGGAGGAGATCGCCAAGATGCTCTCGGGCAGCGAAATCACCCCCGCGGCACTGGAGCAGGCGCGCATCCTGCTCGGGAGGTGACACCCGTTCCGCCCCTGCCCTGCGATCCCGCACACACGACCGGAACTTCCGGCAACAGCACCCGAAAACCCTAACGCACACACCGAAACCATGAAAACCTCCGATTTTCTCTTCCTCGCGGGCGCCGCGGCCCTGCTCGTCCCATTCTTCCTGTGTCCGGCACTCTACGACGCCTACACGGCCTGCAACGCCGCACACCCCTACCTTCTGGCTTTCCTGAAGTTCGGCATCCTCTCGACCGCCGGCGAGGCGCTCGGCCTGCGCATCAAGACCGGACGCTACAACGAACCCGGCTTCGGACTGCTGCCCCGCGCCGTGGTGTGGGGATTCCTCGGCATATGGATCGCGGCCGCCATGAAGGTCTTCGCTTCGGGCGTGCCCCTCTTCGCACAGACGCTCGGACTGGAGGAGGTGCCCGCCGCCATGCGGGGAGCGCTCAGCCCGATGAAACTGCTCGGCGCACTGCTCGTCAGCACGGCCATGAACACCACGTTCGGCCCCGTGTTCATGACGTTCCACAAGATCTCCGACACCCACATCCTCGCCCACGGAGGCTCGCTGCGCGCACTGCTGCGCCCCATTCCCGTGGGCCGCACGCTCGCGTCGCTCAACTGGCAGGTGCAGTGGAACTTCGTATTCAAAAAGACCATTCCGCTCTTCTGGATCCCGGCCCACACCATCACATTCCTGCTGCCGCCGAACTACCAGGTGCTCTTCGCCGCACTGCTGGGCGTCGCACTGGGCGTCCTGCTCTCGCTGGCCGCCGTCGCGTCGCGCAAGGGCTGACGCATCGCTGCGGCGCGCGCCCGGGCTGCAATCCGGCGCTCATCATTATTTCATACGACGGATTGGTCCGTCGTATTTTTTTGCCTATCTTCGCACCCGAATTCAAACTTACTCCGATGATAACAAACGTTCGATAGGCCGGTTCCCCGGAACCGATGCCCCGCCCAGACAAGCATTCAGGTTTCACCGGACCCCGCGCGGGTCGCCATTCGATCGTTTATTATGAGTATCATCGCAAGCGGTATTTCGTACCGCCATTCCCACCGACCGACTCTATTCGAGAACGTCACTTTCATCGTGGCCGACGGCGCCAAAGTGTCGCTGATCGGCCCCAACGGCGCAGGCAAATCGACGCTGCTGCAACTTCTCGCCGGCAGGCTGACTCCTGCGACGGGCAGCATCGTCACGTCGTCGCACCCCTATTTCATCCCCCAGCAGACCGTCCCGGACGGTCGGAACGTCGCCGGGCTGCTCGGCGCAGCCGACAAACTGCGGGCCCTGCGGGCCATTTATGCGGGCTCGGTCGATCCGGCCGACTTCGAGACATTGGACGACGACTGGACGATCGAGGAGCGCTGCCGCGCAGCACTGGACGAATGGGGCTTGCGGCGCGTCGGCCCCGACACCCCCGCCGCCGCTCAGGGCGGCGGCGAGCGCACGAAAGCGATGCTCGCGGGCTGGAGCCTCCACGATCCCGAGATCGTACTGCTCGACGAGCCGACCAACCACCTCGACCGCACGGCGCGAACGCAACTCTACGATCACATCGGCCGCACGCACGCGACACTGGTCGTGGTCAGCCACGACATCGCGCTGCTCGACCTGCTGCACACGACCTGCGAACTGACCGCCGCGGGCATACGGCGCTACGGCGGCAACTACGATTTCTATCGCGCGCGGCGCGACACCGAGGAGCAGGCCCTGACCGACCGGATCGAGGCGGAGCAGAGCGCCTTGCGCGCGGCCCGCAAGCAGGCGCAGGAGGTGCGCGAGCGTCAGGAGCGACGGGCCGCACAGGGCGAGCGCAGCAAATCGAACGCAGGCCAGGCCCGCATCCTGGTCAATGCCCGCGGCGCCCAGGCACAGAACAGCGCCGCACGGCTTCGCGACCGCCACGCCGCCATCATCGACCGCACGACCGAGCGGCTCGCAGAGCTGCGCGCGCGTCAGGAGCGGCGCAGCGAGCTGAAAATCGACTTCGACGATGCCGCCCTCCACACGGGCAAGCAACTGATCCGGGCCGAGGGGCTGAATTACGGCTACGCGGACGGCACCCCGCTGTGGTCCCGGCCGATCGACCTGGAGATTCGAAGCGGAGACCGGGTGCATGTCGCGGGCGACAACGGCAGCGGCAAGACCACGCTCGTGCGGCGGCTGCTGGGCGAGCTGGCCCCGACCGCGGGCCGGGTGACACGCTCCCCCTTCACGAGTGTCTACCTCGACCAGGAGTACCGTGCGCTCGACACCTCCGTGTCGGTGCTGGAGATGGCCGAACGGCACAACACCCACCATTTGGCCGACCACGAAATCAAGATCCGCCTCGACCGCGCCCTGTTTCCGCACACGACGTGGGACAACCCCTGCCGCACGCTGAGCGGCGGCGAACGGATGCGGCTCATGCTCTGCTGCCTGATGCTATCCAACCATGTGCCCGACCTGTTCGTGCTCGACGAGCCGACCAACAACCTCGACATCGGCAGCCTCGCGATCCTGACCGACACGCTCCGCAACTACCGCGGCACGCTGCTCGTCGTCTCGCACGACGACCGCTTCGTCCGCGAAATCGGCGCGACGCACACCGTGGAGCTGCCCCTCGCACCGTCGGAGGAGCGGCCGCGGCGGACCGCAGGCTTCGCGACTTTACAACGCCGAAGCAACAGCGCACGCCCCCCAAGTTAGAGATAAGAAAGTTGCTGCTTCGGAACACAAACTCTTGCAAAAACCCTTTGTTTTAAGGAACTTTGCACGGCAACAGCCCCTGAAAGGGCAGGGTGATTTTGCATTTTCCGCCAAATATGCTACTTTTGCAGTGACATATTGAACACACGGAAAGTGTAGCTTATTCCTTTAGAGTGAACGTAGGAAATTCAATCTGAAGAGGGAATTAGGCGAACATCTTGCCGCGTCGTATCCATCTATGGATATAGGCGTGGGGCTGTTGCTTATTTTATCTTCATGGTTTCCTACGACCTACTCTAATAAAATAAGTCTCCGGCACCACGCTTTCTGTTTACTCCAATCAAAACATAACCCTTATGCCGTATCGGTGCCGGAACGACATAACCTGAACTTTTTCAATACCATGAAGAAACTCATTCTGGTCGTGACGGTCATCGCCGCATCGTTCTGCGCCGAAGCGCAGACCATTTTGCCGAACGGCAAAAGCATTCCTATCCGGCTTACATCGGAAATCCGAAGCAACCCCAAAGCCAAGAATCCGGCGGCTCCCACGGCAATCGTAGATGCCGACATCAAGGACGACCACGGCATCCACACACTGATCCGCCGAGGTACTCCCGTAGAGATCGCCTCGGAAATCAAGAAAGCGAAAGGCGTAGGCAAAGGCGCCTGCATCCGCCTCGACTTCCTATCGACAACTGCCGTGGACGGCCAGCGCATCCGCCTTCAAGGCAATTTCATCCGCGAGGGCGAAAACCGGAAAGGCACCGCACTCGGCGTCGGAGTGGGTATAGGACTGACCGTATGCTGGCCCTGCCTGTTCTGCCTGTGTATCAAGGGCGAGAAACTCGTCATCCGTGAAAATACACTGATCCAGAACGTAGTGACCAACGACACCTACCGCATCGTCACGAATCCGGAGCAATAGCTCCCCGCCCCCCTGCCGTCCGCAAACCGCAATCACCCATGCGGACCGGGAGCAACGAAAGTCGGCGCACTCCTTTCGGAATGCGCCGACTGTTTGCGGAACGGACGGTGTCCGTTACATCATGCCGCCCATACCGCCTGCGGGCATCGGGGGCATGGCGGGCTGCTCCGACTTCTTCTCGGCCAGCACGCACTCCGTCGTGAGGAACATCGACGCGATCGACGCCGCATTTTCGAGCGCCACGCGCGACACCTTCGTCGGGTCGATGATGCCCGCCTTGAGCATGTCCTCGTAACGGTCGTCGCGGGCGTTGTAACCGAAGGCACCCTCGCCCTCGCGCACCTTATTGACCACCACCGAGCCTTCGCCGCCGGCGTTCGACACGATCTGACGCAGCGGCTCCTCGATCGCACGCTTCACGATCTGAATACCCGTCGTCTGGTCGTCGTTGTCGCCTTTCAGGCCCTCAAGCGCGGCCGTAGCACGGATGTAGGCCACGCCGCCGCCCGGCACGATGCCCTCCTCTACCGCAGCACGGGTCGCAGCCAGCGCGTCGTCCACGCGGTCCTTCTTCTCCTTCATCTCGACCTCGGTGGCCGCACCCACGTAGAGCACCGCCACGCCGCCGGCGAGCTTCGCCAGACGCTCCTGGAGCTTCTCCTTGTCGTAGTCCGACGTGGCCTTCTCGATCGAGGCACGGATCTGCGACACGCGTGCGGCGATGTCCTCCTTGCGGCCGGCACCATCGACGATCGTCGTGTTCTCCTTGTTGAGCGTCACCTTGTCGGCCGTACCGAGCATGGCGAGCGAGGCATCCTCGATCTTCATGCCCTTGTCGGTCGAAATGACCGTACCGCCGGTGAGCACTGCGATGTCCTCCAGCATCTCCTTGCGGCGGTCGCCGAAGCCCGGAGCCTTGCAGGCCGCGATCTTGAGCGTGCCGCGCAGCTTGTTCACCACGAGGGCCGACAGGGCCTCGCCGTCCACGTCCTCGGCGATGATGAGCAGCGAACGTCCGCTCTGCGCCACGGGCTCCAGCACGCCCATGAGCTCCTTCATCGTCGAAATCTTCTTGTCGGTAATCAGGATGTAGGGTTTTTCGAGCTGTGCCTCCATCTTCTCGGGATCGGTGATGAAGTAGGCCGAAATATAGCCGCGGTCGAACTGCATGCCCTCGACTACCTCGACGTGCGTTTCGGTGCCCTTGGCCTCCTCCACGGTGATCACGCCCTCCTTATTGACCTTGGCCATCGCCTCGGCGATCAGCCGGCCGATGTTGTGGTCGTTGTTGGCCGAAATCGTAGCCACCTGCTCGATCTTGTCGTTGTCCGTGCCCACGGTCTGGCTCTGCTTGCGCAGCGACTCAACCACCACGGCCACGGCCTTGTCGATGCCGCGCTTCAGGTCCATCGGGTTGGCGCCGGCCGTAACGTTCTTCAGGCCCACGCCGATGATCGACTGTGCGAGCACCGTCGCGGTCGTCGTGCCGTCGCCGGCATCGTCGTTGGTCTTCGAAGCCACCTCGCGCACCATCTGGGCGCCCATGTTGGCGAACGCATCCTCCAGCTCCACCTCCTTGGCTACCGACACGCCGTCCTTGGTGATCTGGGGCGCACCGAATTTCTTGTCGATGATGACGTTGCGGCCTTTGGGACCGAGCGTCACCTTCACTGCGTTCGACAGCGCATCGACACCCTCCTTGAGCAGTTCGCGCGCTTCCACGTTATATTTGATCTCCTTTGCCATAGCTCGTTTCCGTTTTTAGATGATTGCCAAAATATCGTTCTGCTTCATGATGAGGTAGGTTTCGCCCTCGATCTGAATCTCCTGACCGGCATACTTGCCGTAGAGCACCTGATCGCCCTCCTTGACCTCCATCGTGACCTCCGAAGTGCCGGGTCCCACAGCCACGACTTTGCCTGCCAGGGGTTTCTCCTTTGCCGTGTCGGGGATAATCAGTCCGCCGGCGGTCTTCTCCTCCGCGGGATTCGGCAGAATCAGCACACGGTCCGATAACGGTTTTACGTTCATAGTTTCTGTGTTTTATAGGTTAATCGAATATTCTCGTTTGCATCTTCACATGCATCAATCGGTGTGCCAACCCGCTTTTGGCAGGTTCCGCCCTCCGGATTGACAGCACATTCTGCCATTTTGACAGCCCGCCGCACCGTTTGTCACACCGCCCCGCTCCGAAATGTCGTGCCGCTCCTCGCATCGCCCCCGCCCGATACATCCCCTACCGCACCGAAAACTACTCCGCCTCTGTGCGTCCGCCTCTTCCCGTATCCTCTCCTTTCCGCATCGCAGCCGCCCGCAAACACTCTGCTCTACGCCGTGTCCACCAGCCTCTGCTCCGCGCCGCGGCCGCCTGCGCGATCCCGCTCCGCGTCCGAAAAGTCCCCTTAAGAAAAAACCGCACCGGGCGCCCGGACGCTCACACTGTCGGCCGCACACTCCGCTCCCAGAAACCGGCAGCTTTCCACATTCGCCCCCTCGAAGACCGAAGCGCAACGATCCGAAGGCCGCCCCACAGACACAAAAAAAAGCGCCCGCACATTGTGCGGGCGCCGTGTCCGATGCTCCGCGAAAAGCGGAGCGTCGCAGAGAAAATTACTTCGCGATACCGTTCATGATCGCACCGGAAACACCCGGAGCTGCATGGTACTCGCCGAACGAGTAGTATCCGAGGTCGGCAGCACGGGTGCCGGCATCGGCCTCCAACGTCGGTTTCTTGCCCGTAACGATCCACTCATATGCCATTCGGAAGAGAGGATCACCGTTCGAGGCATAGGGAGCGATCAGCCAGTCGCTGTCGGGATTGACAACATTGAGGCTGGGCTCGAGACCGCTTGAGTAGTCACCGAAGCCCTTGGCATTCTTCAGACGGATCGAGCAGGGAGCGAACGAATATTCGTAATCACCGAACGTACGCGTCTCGACCTCCATACCGACATTCTTGCCGTTCGTGTACTCGCCGATCGTGTTCACCTCGACATCGAGGCCACGCAGACCGTTGATGATCAACTCGCTGGCCGAAGCCGTGCCGTTCATCGTCAGCACGAATACGCGATCCAGATCCAGCGAATGCTTCAAGGCCTCCTCGATCAGGGGATATTCGCCCTCCGGCACCTCTTTCTTACCGATAAAATACTGGCCCGGAGCCATCGTCTTGTTGCGCTCCTCGTTGTAGGTCGTCTCCACATAAAGACCGCCCTTGTGCTTCTCACCCGTGATCAGGGTTGCGAGCATGGCGCTCGAGAAGAGGTAACCGCCGCCGTTGTAACGCAGGTCGAGGATCAGGTCGGTAACCTTCTTGCCTTCTTTCTCGGCAGTCTGCTTGAATGTCTTGAACCAATCCATCAAAGTTTCGTCGTAGTTCATATCAAACTCGTGGTATACCAAGTAGGCGATGCACACGTCGGGATTCGTCTCCGAAAGCGCGAGCGTTGCGTAGAGGATCGGATTACGGCTGAAAGTAGCCGGCTTGAGGTTAAAGCCCGACTGCTTGGGGGTAACTACGAACTGACCGTTCTCCACCGTGATTTCGCTCCAGTCCAAACGCACGGGCTCTGCCGAATTCTTCGGGTAAAGGGTCGATGCCAGACTCACGGCATTCGACTCGGTAAGCGACGTGCCGTTGATCTTCGAGATGAACGAACCGCGCATAAGACCCGCTTTGTCAGCCGGCGAATCGGGAATTACACCCAGTACGGCCATGTAAATCGTACCATTGACATTGCCGAAGTTGTGGCCCGTAATACCGAAACCAAAATCCATGGTCTGATCGGCACGCGTAGCGCGGGTCTTCTTCTTTGCGTCGATATAGGTATAATAAATCCAGTTTTCGCCGTAGTAATAACCGTCCTCGGCATTGGCGTTGTTCTGCTTCTTCACACCGTTCAGCGCGTTCGTCAGGAAGTTCTGATACTCCTGCTCGAAATCGAGCGTCAGCTTCTTGTACTCCTCGTTCCAGAGGTATAAGGTGCGCATGTTTGCATCCATCCACTGGTTGATCGCCAAGTGGGGAATCGGCTCATCAGGACCCGGCCCGGGTTTTTTGCCCGGATCATCATTGGAGCAGGCAGTAATAGCCCCTGCGGCAGCGAACAAAGCCGCGAATAACCAAAATTTTACTTTCATAGAACTTTTTAAGTAAATAAAAACCGGAGCGGGACGCTACCCGCGCGGGCGGCGAACCCGCTCCGGCGTACATAATGAAAAATATAAATATCTATTTCATTTGTCTGCCGACATCCACACAATGCAGATATCGACCGCTCAAACCATGTTATCGCACTTCGATCGGAGCCGGCGTCTTGCGGGGATCGTTGTAGCGCCCCTCAGCGTCTACGCACAGGATGTAGACCGTAGACGGACGTGCCAGCACGTTCATGTCGATGGTCTTCCTGGGAGCATCCTCGCCGTCCTCACCGTAATAATGCAGCGTCTTCGTGTCGGCAAGAATCTTCGCCACGATCTCGGATGCGAGCGGCGATTCGCCGAGTTCCGCATTCGAAATGGCTGCTACGTAGTACTCCTTGCAACCCGCCATCGGCGTAGCCGTGAAGCGAACGCGACCGTTCTGCACACGAGGCGTACCGTAGTCGATGATAGCCTCCGTGTTCGTGAAATCGAGCGCCTTGGTCTTGAATGCGAACTCCTCTTTCAGATCGCCGAACTTACCGTCGGCATCCATCGGCAGCGCAAAAACAAGATAGTACGTATTGGTGGTCAGCGACTGGATGACGACCTCTTGCGCTCCGTTGCTCAGATCCAGCTCCGCCGCGTTCGGGAACATATTTGTGGCCAGCAAATTCTTCACCTTGCTGACACTGGCACCATACGTCGCCGTAAACGTTTTATTGGTCATGAAAGCGTAGCGCACCTTCGTACAACCGCCTTCGGGAGTGAAAGTTACGGATGCGCGCGTACTCTTGGCATCAGCCTCTATCTTGACTGCGGCGCTGCCCGAGAAATCCACCGCCTTGGTGGTCACCGTGGCAGTAGTCAGCTTACCGAGTTTGCCTTCGTTGTCCTCGCCTACCGCATAAACCACGTACTCCGTATCGGGAGTGCAGCCCTTACGCTCGATCTTGTTATCCATCAGCGTAATGGGCGTGGTTTTCATCAGAGAGTCGAGGATCAGGTTCTGTTCGCCGAGGAACTTCGATTCAAAGAACTCTTTCGAGTTATGAATCATGTAGTACTTCGCACAATCGGTGGCTTTCACCGTCGCTTCGAACGACGAAACACTTGTCGATGCGAACTCCACGGCAATCACCGCCTTACCATTGAGCGAATACTCGAAGCGCGGAATGGTGATCTCCTGAGAAATTACATTTTTCAACGTCTCAGGCATAGCCCCCTCTTTGTCCTCGCAGGGCAGGATCCACAGCATGACTTTCGTGTTGGGCACCCAATACTCGGCACAACCGCCCACGATCGACAGCAGGTCACCCTTGTAATTTTCGGTCTGCAAAGCGGGTTTCTTATCCGAATTGAGGATATTGGCAACCGTCGATGCGGCATCGAAATTCTCCACCGGAGCAAGGCCCACATAATACGAACCGCACTCCTTGTTCATGGAAAGCGTCACATTCATGTCCTCGAACGTGAGCTCGTTCTGAATGACCGAAACATACGGACGTCCTACGACCTCCACGGTGAACTCGTAGACAAGATGCTCGCCTTCGAAGTTACCGTTGAAAGGCACGGCCTCCAGCACATAGTCACCCAACTGCAAATCCGTCACTTCGATGGCATTGCCGTTCTCAAAATCAATCTCGGGAAGCTCCGATTCACCGGGCTTGATGTCCACCGAACTCTTGACCGCATACTGAATCCACTTGCTCGTATCCTCCGGAGCCGTGCCGCCCTTCGGATAGTAAGTATACATCATGAACGACGTATTGGTCGAGCAAAACAACACACAACGGAAATTCGTCGCACCGACCTCAGGATTCTTGAGCTCCATGGTTGCCTTTTCCACAGGACTGCCCGTATAGATGCGAATCGCATCCTCTTCGCCGGCCTGGTTGCCGTTGTAGGCAACAGCCACGATGTAGTAAGTCTTTTCGGTCTCCAGATCGCTGACCAGGATGCTCTTCTCCTCGGACCCTTCTACCGTAATGAGCTTGTAACTCTTGTTTTTGTACTCCTCCTGCGTAGCTACGCAATAAGCGAAACTGGTCGCATTGGTCGGAACGAGACGGAATGCCACGCTCGTTTCGTCCGTCTGCACGTTACGAATCGCGATTTGAGGCTTCAGATCCTCATTGCCATCGTCACTACAGGAAGTCAGCCCTGCGAACGACGTCATAACGACGATAAGGGCTGCTGCATAGCGATAAATGAATTTTAACATTTTTTTTCATTTTGAAACCGAGAGTGCCGCAAACCGCAACACTCTCGGTTGATTAAACGTTCGAATCCGGATTTTTATTATTCCAAAGGAAATACCGGTTCATCCACACTTGCGACTATTTCGCAGGCGCCTGGAAAGCACGAGCCGTACCTACTACATTCGACTGCAGGGTTGCGGGATCGAAGAGCAGATAAGCGAGCTTACCCATGCAACGCTCGTTTTTCTCCGTCAGACCGTAAGGAATACAGAGTGCTACCAGCTCCGAGTAACGGGTAACCGTCACATTGATGTAGGTCTTCATCGAAGAGGTGGTCATACCCTGCTCGCCGAGCAGCGTCTCCGTCCACTTATCAATCTTCTCCTCCTCGGTCAGACCCTCGCCCGAATAGGTCTGGTCGCCGACCATGTAAACCATCTGCGTAGCGTCCTCGTTGGACTCGAAGGTCACATACCACTCCTTCGTCACGCCATCGCGAAGCGTACGGATAATACCCGAAATTGTAGCCTCGGGGTTCGGACCGCCCTTGATCGCCTTCGTGTTGGCCTTGGTGTGGATCATTTTGCCCAGCACGCCATTCTCATCCTCTGCGATGATATAGTGGTGATAAGTGTTTCCGGGGTCATAGCCGGTGAAACCGGTGGATCTCTCGGCATCTTTATGGGTTACACCATAGGCCTGGCCCTCCTTAATCAGACGCTGTTTGATTGCGGGATAGTCATACGGATCCGCAACATAACCGCTACTCTGCGGATTAGCCTTGGTCCACAGCACGAACTCCGAAATCGAAACAGTGGCGGCATTCCATTCGTATTCGATCTTGAAACTCTGACGCTGCTCGTCCACAAGCTTCACTTTCAACTCGGCCTTCGAATCCTCCGGACGATCCGTCACCAGCGGCAACGTCTTGACCGGAATCTCGATGATTCTATCGCCCTCGTAGACCTCGCCGTTATAAATAACCTCCTGATCGTCCACCTTGTTGCGAGCGCAGATATAGAGCGTATATTCGTGGTCGGGCTGCATGCCGTAGAAATGGTAGCGGGGTTCGTTTTTGGCATTCAGCTCGTTCTGACCGTAACCGCCCAGGTAGAGTACTTGCTTCCAGGTAATGTTAGGGTTCTGTCCCGTATATTGACTCATTGCCTGCGCCTTCCCGGCTTCGTCTACCAGGTTGAAATAAATGGCACGGGTCACCGTCCAATCGACATCGTACTCGAACTCAACCAACGTCGCCGAACAACGAGTGATCTCGATCTTGTTAATCTTGGCCTTGTCCATATCGGGTTTGGGCGTAAGATTTACCGTCTTGCGATTCATCTCCGTATTGGGCGTGAGGTTCTCGTCCAGACCTACGGTCATCACCGTAACCGAAACGTCGGGATTACCGGCATCTCCCCAGTCCACGGAATCCGTGAAATTGTCCGTATGGGGACTCTGCACGAAGCAGCAAATCAAATCGCGGTAGAACGTATCGGGAAGGTTGTACTTCTCCTTGTTCGCTGCATACCACTCATCAATTGCCTTGACCTGCTTCGTGTCGGTAGCCAACTGATAATAAGCAGCGGCATCGGCATTTTTCGTGAACGTATACTGCACCATACGGTAGTCCGAAATCAACTCGATATCCGCACGGGGATCACCGACCAAATCACGCTGATGCAAGGGCACCTGAAGCGTCGTCAATTCACCACGCACGTTGCCTTCCGTAAGACCCAGACACATGATGAAGTAATCGGCAGTGTGAATCAGCTGGTGCTGCTTATATATCGACTCGCCCCACTGGAGGTCGATTTCCTGCTTGAAATTATAGCCGCCCGAACCCGCTTTGTTCTCCAGACGGATCATTACATAATCTTCGAAATTGTCCACCGGTTTGCTACCGGCAGCTTCTTGCTGCGCATTGTAGTCCACCCAGTCGTTGAATACCTTTGCCATCGGTGCGACGTCGAAATAATAGCTATCGACATCCTCACCCATAGCGGTACGGATCACAAAATCGCTGTCGGAGATATCCGAAACATAAAGCGATACACCCTCGGAAGAGTTGGCTTCAGCCTCCGCGCTATCCACCGGCGGACGCACCGGCTCCTCATCGTCATCCGAACATGACGCAGCTGCCGAAGTCAGTACTGCGGCTGCCATCAGGAATCTGAAAAATTTTTTCATTGTCTGTTTGATTTTTGGTTAAGGTTTATTCATTCGATTCGTTAAGTCGGTAATCGGCCGTACCGTTGGCATCGCACTCCACAACGTTGTTGATGTAACCGAACGCATCCTGAGCGAAAGCCACGATATAGAGGTTCTCGGCATTCCAGTCCTTGTTCAGCTCGACCGAGAACGTGCGCGTCACCTCCTTATCCGCCTCCAGTTTGCCGAGAGAGTCACCGTCGAGGGTCTTCGACACCATCTGGCGGACCGTATGGTCGTGCTTGTAATCCTCCTGGGTTATACCATTCACAGTCTGCGGATAGATGATGCCGTCCTCCATTACGAAGACACCCAAGCGATAGTTGCCGCCCGTGTTAGAGGTCACACCTACCGTAAAGTCCAACTTGCCGTCCGCGATCTTCGAATCGACACGCAAGCCGCACGTCGCAGGATAATTGGCAAGCGACTCTTTCATCTCTTTGGTGCAGAAACTATAAGGCGAGGATCCGGAATAACCGGGACGCGTACGCAAATCGACGACCGCACCCGGATATGCGGTAATACCAAAACGCGAGTAGAGCGTCTGCGCGCAATCTACATTCATCGGATCGTCACTGTTGTAACCATGCATCGACATCAGCACAAAACGGTCGGGATTGCGCTCGACAAGCGACACGAGCTGTAAATCGGCAGCAGGACAGAATGAGCAGCCTGTGCCCGTCAGTTTCATTACGACAACCTTGCGATAGTACTTCTCGGGACCTGCCGGCACTTCGGGCTCCGTGGCATGCACGGTCACACGCTCCGAAGTCTCGCCGTTGTAACGCGCCTCGAACGTATAGCTGCCGGCAGTCGTGGTCGTAAATTCGTAACCGCCCAACTTCAGATCGGGAGTGCCGATCTGCCAAATGGCAGCATCCTCCACCGCTTCACCCTCCATCTTCACGGTGAAAACGCATTTGTCAGCACCGTCGGCTGTAATCGACGTCTTGTCCACATTCAGCGTCAGTTTGCTCGCAGTCCCATTCTCCTCAGAACCGGAACACCCCGCAGCAAAACCGGCGAAGAGCGTACACGCCAGAATATAAAAGATCTTTTTCATCGGAATCGGTTGTTTTATTCGTTATACTTGTAATCCACCGAGCCGTTCAGCGCGCACTCGGCAGCGTTCGTACCCACGAAGCCCTTGTCCGTCTTATGCAGCACGCAAGCGACCACGCGCATGTTCTCGGCTTTCCAGTTCGGGCTCAATGCCGTCTTGTAAGTCTTCGAACCCTCTGCACCCGCCTCCAGCGAAGCCAGACGGTCGCCCGTGAGCGAAGCGCTCATCGCCATGCGCACCGTATGGTTGTGCACCTGCTCCTCCGGCGTAGGATAACCGTTCACCTGATAGGCTACGATACCGTCCTCCACCAGGAAAGGCAGCACGCGGAAGTCGTTGGTCTCGTCGGCCAGCGCCTTCACAGTGAACTCCAGCTCGTTGGCCGCGGCATCGTACTTCGACTCGATCGCAACGCCGCAACCTGCGGGAATCGCCAGCTGCTTTTCGAGCGACTCGGTGACACCGGGCTGCATGTAGCAATACGTATCGACATCCACGTCGTAGTAGAGCGCGGGAAGTGCCTGCTGGTTAAAGCGGGACATATAACTTGCCGTAATGCCGACCGTCATGGGATCGGTACCGCTGTAATTCGTATGGAAAGCGGCATGCACCATGCGATCCTCCCATTTGGCACTCTCCTCCATCTTGTCCAGCTCCTTGCTGAGCGCCGGACAGCCGATGCACCCCGTCGAGGTGAACTTCTGCGCGAAAATCCGGCGGAAGAACTTGCCGCTGGCCTCCGAACCGCCCTCACTCTTGGCGGTCACGGTCACGGGATCCGACACGAGCGCCCCCGTCTCCGACTCGTAGCGAGCCTCGAAACGGTAGGTGCCGGCCGTCGCGGTAGCAAACACCGCACCATCCAGCTTCGTGTCGGCAGCCAGGTCGCCGCCCGCGAGCTGCCAGATGGCAGCCGCGGCGGTAACGTCCTGTCCTTCGTAAGTCACGGTAAAGCGCACCTCGTCCTTACCGTCGGGCAGAACCGAGGTTTTGCTGGGACGCAGGCTCAGCGGATTGCCGTCGCCGCCGCTCGAGCAGGCCGACAATGCCGCTACGCAGGTCATGACCAGCGAACACGCAACTATATTAAAGAAACGTTTCATATTGCTTAGTCGTTCAACTTGTAATCAACCTCGCCGTTGATCGGGCAATCGGCAACGTTGTTGATGTAGAACTTGTCGTTCGCCGTCTTTTTCATCACGAATGCGAACAGACGCGAGTTCTCGGCAGTGGAATATTTGTTGGCGAAATCGAACGTAGTTTCAAAATTCCACTTATCGCCTTTCTTCATCTGACCGTTGTCATCACCGACCAAACCACCCATGTGGTTCGACAGTGCCATCAGAATATCTTCGTGCTTGTATTCCACACCCGCACCGCTCTGCTCGTAGGGGATGCCGTCGGTCAGCACGCCGTAACCGAACGAGTAGACACCGTCCTCCTCGATCGCCACTTCGGCGCTGATCGTAACCTTGTTGTCCGCCATGCTCGACTTGAGCTTGATACCGCTGGTAGCGGGATAAAGGCGCCACGACTCACGAGCGAACTTACCTGCCGATGCAGCGTCGTTGCCGACTTTCGCACGCATGTCGATAATAGCCGAGGGCCACGAGTTGATGCTCCACATCGAAAGGAGCTGGTTCGTTGCAGGCGTCACGAAAGGATCCGACGTGGAGTAGCCACCGTGAACAGCCACAATCAGCAGACGATCGGGATATTTATCGCACTGATTCTTGAGACCCTTGGCCAGCGTAGGACAGTTCGAGCAAAGTACATCGGTCATATCGTAGATCAGCGAACGACGGAAATACTTCTCATACTTGCCGCGGTTCTGAACCTTTACGGTAACGTTGTTCGAAACAACACCCGACGAAATGTCCTTGACACGCAGCACCACCTCACCGTTCTCGACGAACGTAACGGGGATGTCAATGTTCACGCCGTTCTCCGATATGTTCTGCATACGGAGCTTGTCGTAATCCGTCACGTCGTTGCCGGCCTGATCCTCCACCTTATACTTCAGGGGCGTCACACCGTCGGCCTCGATCGTATCTTCCAAGAGCGTAAGCGTCAGTGCCGTGATACCTCCGTTAGGACCGACCGGCTCATCGCCACCATTACCGGAGCATGCGGTCCCCATACCTACCAATGCTGCGGCTGCAATATAAAAGAACTTTTTCATTTTTACAATCTATTATAAAATTAGTATATTGGTTTAGAACGTCATGGTCATCGCGAAGTTGAAACCCGTATAAGCGGGCTGCATGCGGCACACACCGCCCGAGCATACGTAGCCCGCACGGTGACGGCCGTAGCTGAGCTGCAAGCGCGTGTGCGACTGCGCGAAGCTGATACCGGCATCGTAGTAGTGGATGCGCATGTTCTCATTCTTGTGACCGTGGTTGTACATGTCGCTCACGTAGAGACTCCACTTCGGAGCCACGTTGAACTCCACCAATGCGGCCATCCAGTCACGCTCCTTGCTGTTCGTGTCGCCGAACAGGTACTGCAACTCCCAACGAAGCGAGTAGTCCGTGTTGAACTTGTAGATCATATCGGCAACAATGACGTTGTTGAGCTCCGTCTCGGGATTAAGACCGTAGCTGTGGTTGTTTTCCTGCATCGAGTAGAGCATCGTCAGCTTGAACTTGCGCGAGAACCACTTCTCGAAGTCGATGGTCAGGTCGCGGTACGTCAGATTGCGGGCCTTCATCTTAGCACCCTCTTTGAGAGAATAGTAAGTCGCGAAATTGGCATGCACTTTCAGACCGCGCTTGCCGCCGAGCGTGCTGCCCTTGCGGAACGTATAGTAGATATCAGCCTGACCGCCGATCTCACCCATTACATTGAGTCCCTCGGTAGTGATCTGACCGAGCTGCGGAATGAACGGATTGAGCGTAGCCAACATATAAGTATGCTGCAAACTCATGGCCGGCACGTAGTTGAGCGTATTGAGCGTACTGCCGTTGTTGAAAAGAATCTCCGACTTCATCCACGCCAGACGACGGGCCGAAACAAAGATACCCAAACCGCGGTCGTTGTAACCCACCTCGATCAACTGCGCATTGCCACGCTTGCGAAGGAACGCGTCCGGATCGGGCAGCTTGACATCGGAATAGTAGTTCACGCCGTTGTCCACATATTCGAGTTTGGCGGTGAAGCCGCCGGTCTCTAAGTTGATGCGGCCCGAATAACCCATGCGGTTCGGATTCATGTACATCGCCGTCTCGTCCGACACATCATCAATGAATACATTGAGCACCGAACCCTCGACAAAGAGCGACGTGTTGTTCCAACCGCACATATCACCGATGCTGAGGCTCAGATCGCCGCCTCGCACCTGCGTACGCGTATCGTAGGTCACACCGAAGCGCGGCGTACCCCACAGCGCCTTCACATTGACCATGCCCTTATAAGAATAGGTGGCACGCGCACCGAGCAGTGCGTTGTTGAAGCCCAGCATGCGCTCCTCGTACGAACGGAACAGCAGACCGCTGCCGAACTGATCGTAGAACGTACCGCCCGTCACCGTGAAGTCGCGGTCGGCCCACTGCGCATAGAGGTTGGTCAGCTTCGTACCCTTGAGCTCGGTCGGATAACCCGCAAGCACAGGGAGATAAGACTCAAGCTGGAATCCCGTCGAGAAGCGGCCTTTCGTATAGTCGAACTTCAGGTAGTTGTTCGATGCCACATGATCCTTGGGATAGGCCATATTGAGCAGGGCCGCCTTCGGGTCCTTGCGATAGAAAATCGAGTTGGTCTCGAAGCTGGCGTTGATCCAGCCCTTGTCACTGCTCTGATCGTCATCCTGGGCAAACGCAGCCGAGCCGGTGCAGCAGAATGCACCGGCCAGCAGGAAGCCGTAAAATTTGGAGTAGTTCTTCATCGGAATGTTTTTCCTTGGTGAATGAATCTGTTTGATTATTTTTTCAGTTTCTTGAGCGTTTTCAACACCTCCATCTCGGAGCCCTGGCTGTAACCCGTGTGCGAGTAGACGATCTTGCCGTTGCCGTCCGTCACGAAGATCTGCGGCGTGAGGTTCACGTTCATCGCACGCTTGAGCTCCTGGTTCTTGTCGTAGAGCACCATGAAGTCCTCCCAGCCGTTGCCGGCAGCCATCGCCTTGGCTTTCGATGCCGAGCGGCTGTCGTCGGTCGAAACGGCGATCACGCGGAAATCGACCTCCTCCTTCCAGTCTTCGAGCTGATCGTTGATCGTATTGAGCTCGCGGATGCAGGGCTTGCAGGTCGTGGACCAGAACGAAATAACCAGCGGCGTCTTGCCGTCCACGAGCGACGAAGCGGAAATCATCTCACCCTTTCCGTTCTCTACTTTCACATTGGGAATCTGCGCCATAGCGCAATTAGCCGAGAAAATAAAAGCAACGGCTGCGAATAATAATTTTTTCATAATTGTTGTTTGTACTGTTATAATTTATAGTCTAATTTCTCATCCGTTCCCGCTTTTCGCAAGCGCGGACTCTTTCTTCGAATACAAATGTATGCATTAGACGCCAAAGTATCACTAACGAAAGATTATCAAAATTGTTCCATATAATAACTACCACCCATTTTATAGGTCCTGCACTCCTCCGATGCCTTTCGGTTTGATACTCGCCGAAAATCGGTGTCACCCCCGTCGGGGAGCGCTCAGAGCCGCTCTCGGCCCTCCGGAAAAGCCTTTCGGAGGCACTGTGAAAGGGTGCGCTGCTTACAATCCGAGCACCCGCGCGCGCATCAGGGCGTAATGGAGCGGCGATATTGCGTCAGCGACATGCCCGTATAGTTCCGAAAGAAGCGATTCATCGACGTCTGAGTCGGAAAATTGAGCTCAAAAGCGATCTCCTGCATGTTCAGCGCAGGGTTTCGCAAACGGGTCTTGATCTGACGCGTAACGAAATCCGCCATCCACTCCTTGGCCGACATGCCGGTCGTCTCCTTCACCACAATGGTCAGATAGGTCGGCGTGATGTTCATCCGGTCGGCATAGAAGGACACGTCCTTATGCGCGACGTATTCTTCGGCGACCAGGCGGAAGAATTCGTATGCCAGCTCCTCCTTGCGGCGGTTGGTCTGCACGGGCTCCTCCGCGTCGCACTCCTTATAATATCGGTATAGGTCCATACAGAACACCGCGAGCGAAAAAACGACCAGTTCGCGCCGCAGGCTCTCCTCCGCGACCGCGGCCCGCTCCGACAGGCGGCGGAAGAACAGCTCGATGTCCCCGCGGTCGCGCTCCGACAGGCGGAAGCGGTAGTTGTCGAGCATGAAAAGGAAGAAACGCGGGGTGAAACGGTGCATCATGCTGACCACGTCGTGAAACAGCGTCTGCGGCACGACGAAGTACGTTGCAGCGAAATCGGCGCTCACCGCTCCGATCGCCGCGCTCTGCTGGGGGAACAGCACGAGCAGGTCTCCCGCGGCGATACGGCAATGCGCATCGCGCACCGTAAGTTCGGCACTGCCGGCATCGCACGCCGCCACCAGCAAATACCCCAACAGTGCGGGGTGTTCCGGCAACGGAAGCGTCGTGGCACGGTCGGAAACGACGAAATCCTCCTCCAGCATATGCGCGACAAGATTCTGCATGGGTTTCTTCGGTCAAATATACGACAATAATACGGAATATCGTGTATTTTATTGTGCGAAACCGCACGACTGCGGCCGCAGCCGACCGCAGAGAATACGGAGGCCGCCGCCCGACCACCCGCAGGAGCCAAGGCCGCACGAACCGCCACCCCGAAAAAAAGAAAAGACCGCAACAGGTGTTGCGGTCGCGATTTTCCTAACCAAAAATCATTTAGAAGGGTGGAAGAAGGGGCTCGAACCCTCGACCTTCGGAACCACAATCCGACGCTCTAACCAACTGAGCTACATCCACCGTGAACCGCTTTATCGGTCTTACAGGGTGCAAATTTAATACACATTTTCCGTTCGTGCAAAAAAATCGACAAAAAAAATGTTTTCACCTCCATTTCCCGCCGGCGATCCGCCGGTTCGCACCGCCTCGACGGCCCCGAAAACCCCGGACGCAACGACCCCTGCATAGAAAAACGGCAGGGAATCTCACGATTGCCTGCCGCCCCCCGGGAGTCTCCCTCCCGAATACTACTAACCCAAACTTATAAATGAAGAAACCTCGGCTGCGGCCGAAAGCGGCAGCCGCAACGAAGCGAAGCAAACACCGTGCCGCCGAAACCGCATCTGCCCGAACAGCCCGAACAGGGACCGCGCGGAATCCGAACCGGTGAGCGACACGCGGAGCACCCGGCCCGTAGCTCTTTCGAGAATGCGACAAAAACCGCGCGGCCGAGGCAGCCGCTGCCGCTGCACACATCCCACGGCACAAAAAAAAACGGCAGGGAATCTCACGATTGCCTGCCGCCCCCGGAGGCTTGGCCTCCGAAAACTACTAACCCAAACTTAAATAAATGAAGAAACCTCACTGTGTGGTCTGCCACAACAGCGTTCGGGGATAAAACAAAAGCCGTGCCGCAAATCGGGCCGGGGACCGTACGTACCGAAACTGCGACCGAATGCGTCGCGCAAACCGCTCCGCCCCGACGCAAGCTCCCGACGCACAGCGCCGCCGGACAAAAAAAACGGCAGGGAATCTCGCGATTGCCTGCCGCCTCCGGGAGCCGGGCCCCCGTAAACTACTAACCCAAACTTAATAAATGAAGAAACCTCACCGTATCGGGGTGTTCCCGTACGGCGAGATGTGTATTTGCAAAGCGCGTGCCAAAGTAACCGGCAGCCCGGACGCACAAAAAAGGCGGGATGCCGCAGCACCCCGCCCGTAACACAGATCGCACCCTCCTACCGGAAGATGCCCGTATAAGTCTGCGGCGAGAGCGCGCGCAGCTCCTGCTTCACCTCCTCCGACACGTCGAGCGTGGCGATGAACTCGGCGATCGACTCGGCCGTCACATGGGTGTTGGTGCGCGTGAGGGCCTTCAGCGCCTCGTAGGGCTTGGGATAACCCTCGCGGCGCAGAACGGTCTGGATGCCCTCGGCCACCACGGCCCAGTTGTTCTCCAGGTCGCGCTCCAGCGCCGCTTCGTTCAGGATCACCTTGTTCAACCCCTTGAGCAGCGACAGCAGACCGATCAGCGAGTGGCCCATCGGCACGCCGACGTTGCGCAGCACGGTCGAGTCCGTGAGGTCGCGCTGCAAACGCGACACGGGGAGCTTCGACGACAGATGGCCGTATACGGCGCCCGCGATGCCGAAGTTGCCCTCGGCATTCTCGAAATCGATCGGATTCACCTTGTGGGGCATGGCGCTCGATCCCACCTCGCCGGGCTTGATCCGCTGCTTGAAGTACTCCTCCGAAATGTACATCCACATGTCGCGGCACAAGTCGGTGAGGATCGTGTCGATGCGGCGCAGGTTGTCGAAGATGGCCGCCAGGTTGTCGTAATGCTCGATCTGCGTGGTGTAGCGCGAGCGGCAGAGCCCCAGCGTCTCGTTCACGAAACGGTCGGCGAACGCCGCCCAGTCGTAGCGGGGATAGGCCGCATGGTGGGCGTTGAAGTTGCCCGTCGCACCGCCGAACTTGGCCGGCACAGCGATGTCGTGCAGCATGGCCAGCTGCTTTTCGAGCCGCTCGACGAAGACCATGAACTCCTTCCCCAGCGAGGTCGGCGACGCCGGCTGTCCGTGCGTGCGCGCCAGCATCGGCACGCCGCGCCACTCGTCGGCCATGGCGGCCAGCTTGTCGCGCACCTCCTCGACGGCGGGATAGTACACCGCATCGAGCGCCTCGCGGATCGAGAGGGGCACGGCCGTGTTGTTGATGTCCTGCGACGTCAGACCGAAGTGCACGAACTCCTTCACGCCGCCCAGCCCGAGGGCGTCCATCTTCTCCTTGATGATGTACTCCACGGCCTTCACGTCGTGGTTGGTCACCGCCTCGATCTCCTTCACACGCGCGGCGTCGGCCGCCGTGAAGTCGCGGTAGAGGCCCCGCAGGGCCTCGCGCTGCGCCGCGCTCACGCCCGCGAGCTGCGGCAGCGGGATTTCGCACAGGGCGATGAAATATTCCACTTCGACCCGGATACGGTAGCGGATCAGGGCCTGTTCCGAAAAATAATCGGCGAGTTTCTCCGTTTTACTACGGTAACGGCCGTCTACGGGCGAGACGGCGGTGAGTTCGGTCAGCATATTGTACGGACGATGATTTTTGTTTCAACGGACCAAATTTACGACATTTAATCGAAATACCCATCATGTCGCACGCACTTAATTTCAGCCGTCCGGCGCGGAAGCCCGCACGCGGGCGGCAAATCTCGCGGACGAAAAACTCCGGGACATCATACTTTTGCATAATTTTATTACCTTTGTAGGGTTAATTTTTTTCGATTCATGGGCATACTCACGGCAATTCTCGACGCGCTCGTCCAGTTCATCCGGCGCAATCCCCTCACCTGCCTGATCCTCGTGATCCTGGCGCTGACGGCTCCGGCACTGCTGAAGGGCATCGCACTCTTCATACTCTACTTCCTGCTCGGCATGCTCGTGCTGGGCGTGGTGCTCACGCTGCTGTTCCGCTGGCGCATCCGCAAGCTGCGCGAAGGCATGGAGGAGCAGTTCGGCCGCACCGGCGAAGAGCCTTTCGGCCGCCGGGCCGGGGAACGCTCGCAGCGCACGGGCACGGTGCGGATCCGACGCACCTCCGACGCACCCGAAAAGCGGGTGGCGAGCGACGTGGGCGACTACGTGGAATTCGAGGAGACGCACGACGAACGGTAACCGCTGCGGCGCACGCCCGCAACCGGCGTGCACGCCACGGCTCAAACACGGGTTATGTTACGGATATTCGAACAAACAGGCCGCTATTTCATTCTGATGGGCAAAGTCTTCTCCCGGCCGGAGAAAGGCTCCATCTACCGCAGGCGCATCCTCTTCGAAATGGAGGCGCTCGGACTCAACTCGATCGGCCTCACGGCCATCATCTCGGTATTCATCGGAGCGGTCATCACGCTGCAAATGTGCATCAACCTCGACTCGCCCTTCATTCCGCGCTCGCTCGTGGGCTACGCCACGCGCGAGACCATGATCCTCGAATTCTCCTCGACGGTCGTGGCGCTCATCCTCTCGGGCAAGGTGGGGTCGAACATCGCCTCCGAAATCGGCACCATGCGCATCACCGAGCAGATCGACGCGCTCGAAATCATGGGCGTGAACTCGGCATCGTACCTCATACTGCCCAAGATCGTGGCCGCCGTGCTCTTCTTCCCGTTCCTCACCGTCCTGTCGATCCTGATCGGCGTGGCGGGCGGCTGGGGCATATCGGCCCTCACGGGCATCATGATCCCGGCGGAGTACGTCGAGGGCCTCATGCTCGACTTCCGCACCTACTCGATCGTCTACTCGCTCATCAAAACCGCCGTATTCGCCTTCATCATCGCTTCGGTCTCGGCCTTCTTCGGCTACTACGCCAAGGGCAATTCGCTCGAAGTGGGGCGCGCCTCGACCCACGCCGTGGTGGCCTGCTCGATCGTCATCATGATTTTCAACCTCATCCTCACCCAGATCCTGCTGATATGATCCAAGCGGAACACCTCGTCAAGTCGTTCGACGGACGCACCGTGCTCGACGACATCACGGTCGGTTTCGACACCGGCAAGACCAACCTGATCATCGGCCGCAGCGGCTCGGGCAAAACCGTGCTGCTCAAGTGCCTCGTGGGGCTCCACGAGATCGACTCGGGCCGCGTGCGCTACGACGACACCGACTTCACGCACCTCGGATTCCGCGAACGCAAGGCCATCCGCCGCGACATCGGCATGATCTTCCAGGGCGGCGCCCTGCTCGACTCCTCGACCGTCGAGGAGAACGTGCGCCTGCCCCTCGACCTGTTCACCGACCAGAGCGCGGCCGAAAAACGCGAACGCGTCGATTTCTGCCTGCGCCGCGTGCGCCTCGCCGACGCCAACCGGCTCTATCCGGCCGAGCTCTCGGGCGGCATGATCAAGCGCGTGGCCATCGCCCGGGCCATCGTGCTGAACCCCAAATACCTGTTCTGCGACGAGCCCAACTCGGGACTCGACCCCCAGACCTCGGTGGTCATCGACAACCTGATCCACGAAATCACACAGGAGTACAACATCACCACCATCATCAACACCCACGACATGAACTCGGTCATGGAGATCGGCGAGAAGATTGTATACATCCACGAAGGTCGCAAATGGTGGGAGGGCACCAAGGAGGAGATTCTCCATGCGGACAACCGCGAACTCAACGACTTCGTCTTCGCCTCGGCCATGGCCAAACGCGCACGCCGCGCCTGAGCCCGCAGCCGCACAGCCCGCCCACACGCATGCCGCCGCCCGATCCATGCGTGCCCACGCCTCCCGGGAGGCTATTCCGCACGCCCGCCAGGCGGCTCCGGCACCCCGGCGGGGCCCTGTCCGCAGGCGGTCGCACCGGCGCATGCCCACGGACGGCCCGTACGTCGCGCACGGACCCAAAGTTGCGGCCGGAGGCCAAAATTGTATTTTTTAATTTGCGAAAGATATTTAAAGTGTATATTTTTGTATTACATATAAACGGAAAGTTCAACTCATAAATCAATAAAACTATGTCAAAGATCAAGATTGGTATCAACGGTTTCGGCCGCATCGGCCGCCTGGTGTTCCGCGCAGCGTGCAACAACGCCGACACGGTCGAAGTCGTAGGAATCAACGACCTCGTGCCGGTGGACTACATGGCCTACATGCTCAAGTACGACTCCGTACACGGTCACTTCAACGGCACGGTCGATGTGCAGGACGGCCAGCTGATCGTAAACGGCCGCGCCATCCGCGTAACCTCCGAGAAGGATCCCTCGCAGCTCCGCTGGAACGAGGTGGGCGCCGAGTACATCGTGGAATCCACCGGTCTGTTCCTCACCAAGGAGAAGGCCGAGGCCCACATCGCTGCCGGTGCCAAGTACGTCGTCATGTCGGCCCCCTCGAAGGATGACACGCCGATGTTCGTCTGCGGCGTGAACAGCGACACCTATGCCGGTCAGCAGATCGTATCGAACGCATCGTGCACCACGAACTGCCTCGCACCGCTGGCCAAGGTCATCAACGACAACTTCGGCCTGATCGAGGGTCTCATGACCACCGTGCACGCCACCACCGCCACGCAGAAGACCGTGGACGGCCCCTCGATGAAGGACTGGCGCGGCGGCCGTGCTGCCGGCGGCAACATCATCCCCTCCTCGACCGGCGCCGCAAAGGCCGTAGGCAAGGTGATCCCCGCACTGAACGGCAAACTGACGGGCATGTCGTTCCGCGTGCCGACGCTGGACGTTTCGGTCGTAGACCTCACCTGCCGTCTGGAGAAGGGCGCAACCTACGACGAGATCAAGGCAGCAGTCAAGAAGGCTTCGGAGAACGAGCTGAAGGGCATCCTCGGCTACACGGACGAGGACCTCGTATCGAGCGACTTCACGGGCGACGCACGCACGTCGATCTTCGACGCCAAGGCCGGCATCGCGCTCAACGCCAACTTCGTGAAGCTGGTATCGTGGTACGACAACGAGTGGGGTTACTCGAACAAGGTCATCATGCTGATCCAGAAGATGGCCGCCTACAACAACAAGTAACATTCCTGCTCGCGGCCGCCGCTTCCGCTCCTCGCCCGAGCCGCACCGGTCGCTTCGACCGGCGCGCAAGGTAAGGCTTCAATCCCGTCAGCAAGCGGATGACCACACATTGGCAAACACCCTGGAATACAGTCATAACGCTGTATTCCGGGGTTTGCTTTATGCTCATTTTCACGCTTGTTTCCACGCTTCGGCAACATCTCCGCTCCTCGTTCGGCGCTACGCACGCCTTATCGAAAACGTTGGCCTTCTGCTGAATCTTCTCACTTCGGCAATGTCCGAATTTCGTTCAACGCCGCACTCGACTTTACGAAACCTTTGCAGTTTGCGCCACTTTTGTGCGAATAAACAAAAAGAAGCGGAAGCGGACGGTACACGATGCCTCAAGTCAAATAATAAGTCCAACGAAATCCGCCCTCCCCCAAAAATCAGCCACTCCACCTTATTGTATATTCCGTGCAAAGCTCTTACAGGAGTTGGTTTTGCCGCTCGCCACAGAAAATGCGTACACAGCTTTTCTACGTCTGATTTCCTCCGGCCACCTCCTTTACATCATCTCGCAAATTCTTTCTGCCACCTCCCCCTCCCCGGCCAAGTGCTCCGGACACCTCTTTACATCATCTTGCCCCCTCCCCGGCCAAGTACTCCGGGCAATTGGCAGGTAGAGGGTCGCATGCGGACGTTCGCCCGCCCGGCCTGGCACTGAAACGCCGACCCGGGAAGAGCTCGTGCGGGGACAGCCAGCGGAAGAAAAACGCTCAAACATTCCCGCTCCCGCATCAC